>Ga0123352_10013874_pt1 | contig 12806 bp, 9 predicted proteins | sample TergutLab28metaG_FD_89700 | JGI IMG/M metagenome (GOLD analysis project Ga0123352, IMG submission 89700) | Labiotermes labralis P1 segment gut microbial communities from Petit-Saut dam, French Guiana - Lab288 P1 | ecosystem: Host-associated > Arthropoda: Insects > Digestive system > Gut ... | reverse complement strand
AAGCGCGGGTTTTACGAAGCCGTATACCCACTGGGGACGCATACTCGCGATGAAGATAGCCGTAAATATCCCAATGGGGACACCCAATACAATGGCACCGGCAGTTACGTACAGGCTACCGAGTATCATGGGTAAAATGCCGAAAGCGGGTTCGGCGGCGGTGGGTGCCCAACGCTGCCCCAACAGGAAATCCATGATGCCGATACGTCCTATCGCGGGTATGCCTTGCGCGAACAAGAAGACGCATATCAGCACCACGGCTAAAATGGAAACCAACGCCGCAATGAAGAAAACCCCGCGCATAAAGTTTTCCTTGTTCAGCCACCATTGCAAACTCTTTAATTTATTCATTATGTATTCCTTTTTTCATAACATCACAACTTCGTGTCAAATTGACACGAAGTTGTGATGCGGATATTTATGCCACGGTTTAATTAATCCCATTCCAACGCGTAACTTCGCCTGTAAAAATGGCTTTGATTTGGTCAATGGTAATATTGGTCAACGGGTTTGCCGTGTTGACAATGACGGCTACCCCGTCAAGCGCGATGTCGATATCCGTAAGCGCGGCTTTTTCGGTTTCACGAAGCAAACGGCTGGACATGCCGATATCGATTACGCCGCTGGTGGCTTCGTTGATACCGGTTCCGGAACCCCCGCTGGAGATTTCGATGTTGACGCCGGGGTTAAGCACTTCGTACGCTTCTTTCATCCGTTGCATCAGGGGTTCGACCGAAGTGGAACCGCCGACCCTTAACGTACCCGTAAGGCCGCGGGTTGTGTATGTTGGGGCGTTAACGTCTACCATCGTCCAGTTTGTTGCCGCGATTTCTTGACCTTGGGAAGAAAGCATAAAAGCGATGAAATCCTGCGCCAGTTCGTTAATTGCGTTGTCTACATTGTATACGATGGTAAAGGGACGTTGCAATCCATACGCACCGCTGCGGATGGTATCGTCCGAGGGGAGTACGCCATCTACGCTGAGTGCTTTAACCGTGTCATTCATTGACCCTACGGATATATAACCGATGGCAAACGAATTATTCATTACGTTGGTGCGTATGCCCGCTGTTGAATTTTCCACCACGGCTTCCACGTACATGTCATCGCCCACGCCGGTGATGCTAACGAACGCATCGCGGGTACCGCTGCCGTCTTCGCGGGTAAATACCGCGATAACGCGACTTGTATCAAAAGTGGCGGCTGGTGCAGGGGTTGGTGTGGCGGTGTTGGCGGGGCGTGGTGTAGCGGTGTTGGCGGGTTCGTTCCCATTGGAATTTCCGCAAGCCGCCAAAGCGAGCAGGAAAATTGCCAACAGGGAGATAAGTACAAGCGTTTTCTTCATGAATCATTCTCCTTAACGATTTTTAACTTCGTTAAGGATTCCACTCATAAAAAATTTTTCGTACTACCATGAAAGTGTATAGTTTATGTAAAATGTTTGTAAAGTCGTAAACCTTTTAATTTATTTTGTTTATCAAATCCCTTGACGAACGTTTAATCTATTCTATCTTATCCAACCACTCCATTACGATTTTGTATTCATGCAAGTCAAACTTTTTTTACACTTATCTGCACATCATTACCAATTTTCAATTTTTTGGAATTGTCTTTCCTTTTCCTCATTTAAAATTTATCATCTAATGAAATGATGATGCACTCGTCGCACATGCCGAGTGAATTAATGGTTATCACCTTCCCGCTCCACTCCTCTTTCAGCCAATCATCAACCAAGAGAAACAGCCATTCGTCTTTTTCGGATTGCTCGGCTTTTTTTTGCCGTCGCGTCATAGTTCCCCATGAAAACCCACTTGCAGTTATCGGGGTCGAACCGCAGCTTGAAACAGAATCCCTCGGTGTCGCGGTTGGCGATTGTCGGCTTCGCGTCTGTTCCCGTCCGCTCTTCTTTTTCAAGAACAAACACGCCGTCCACCGAACCGACCAAGCCCATACTGCCCGACAGGGTGTTAAGCGGGTCATCGTCTTTCAACTTGCGCGTGTGATGAATGAGAAGCAGGGTCAGCTTGTGCTTGTTGGTTATCTCGCGGAGCAGGGTCATGTCGCGGTAATCACAGGCGTAAATGTTTTTGTCAAACTCGGTATCACGGACGTGCTCTAACGTGTCGATGATGATTAACTTCGTGTCGTGGTAAGCGGCTAAGTGGTTGTGCGTCTGTTCAATTAAGCCGCTGTTAATTCCGAATGAAGCCGTGGTAAGTTTCAGCCGTGAGATGTCTACCGCCGCCGCTTTGATTTTGTTCAGTCTGTCCTGTAAGCGCGGGTAATTATCTTCAAGAGCGAGATACAAAACATCACCGTGGGGCAGTATTTTTTCAACGGCGAATTGCAACGGCTCATACTTCTGCGCCATGAGAGTATTGCCGTCAATGATTTCAAAAACTTTCGGCGCGGTGGTGCTTGTTGTTTCGTTCATTGGGATTATTCCTTTTATTTTGGATTTTTAATTGCCATCTATATAAAAACCCCTCGGCGGTGACGTCTTTCCGAAGTGAAGGCTTGGATATTTGTTTATTTAACTCATTATTATGTAATAAATAATAAATATTATGTTATTCGTTAAAAAACATTTGACAGTCATAAATCATGGTGCTATATTATGATTATCACGACATACAAAAATAAATCTGGAAGGTGGTTTTCCAAAATGGAAAAGCAAGCAGAAAAAATTATGCGCTTCAGCAAAGTCATTTATGTGTTGCTGAAGATAGCGTTTATTGTGCTTATCGTCGCAGGCTCATTACAAGCGCTTTCTTTGCTCTTGTCGTTATTAAACCTAAACACAGAAATTGTTACGATTGCCGGGGTTGAAATGGAAGCTCCGCTATTATTCAAGTTGGGTGAAACAAAACTCTATCTGCCAATGGCGTGGGAATCCAATTTCGATATTATGGGTACACGCTCCCTTTTTGAAATTGGATTTGAAGATTTGATGCTTACTGTTTTTACAATTATTGGACTTGGATTCGGTAAATCAGTTTTCAGCTTGTTGCGAGAAAATGGTTCGCCGTTTCGTGATGATGTAGTAAAATCTTTGAAGAAATTGGCGATAGCCCTTCTTTGTATGGGTGTGGTTGCGGGACTAACATCTTTCTTTGCGGCTGGTATCGTTTGGGTGCTTTGTCTGATTTTCGATTATGGACGCTCACTTCAAAACGAAAGAGATACCACATTGTGAGGTGATGACTGTGGCTATCATTTTGCGGCTTGATAGAATGATGGCTGATAGAAAAATATCACTTAATGAACTCGCGGGAAAAATTGGCATTGCCAACGTGAACTTATCAAATATCAAGACAGGAAAAATCAGCGCAATCCGTTTTTCTACGCTTGACGCAATATGTGATGTTTTAGACTGTCAGCCCGGTGATATTCTCGAATACAAACGAGTGGCGAAAGAAGATGAAAACAGTTGAAGCGAAGTGGGAACAGGGTGCGTTTCACCCGCTTTTTCAAAGCGTGTGACCCATTCTGACGGTTAGGCTACGCCATTCCCGTCGTGGGCGCTGCTGCGGGCTTCGCCGCCGATGGCGTCGATACGTCCGAACGGAAAACCTCCGCCATGCTGCGTTGCCTTTCTGCCCATTAGGCTTCGTGCTCCGTGTGAACCGCCCCGCTTGTCGGCTTGCGGCTCTGCTTGCACAATGGGGAACGGCGGACTCAATCATATCAAGCATAATATCCGAATCCGACCCGCCGCTGTAAGACAAGACAATGCGTTTATGTTCGCGTAGCTTGTTTCGCGTAACCATCAGATATTTATGGATGTTGAGGTTGGCGGGTACGGCTTCGGTGATGAATTGGTAAAATTGGTTGTAGTTCATCAAGGTATAAATCTCCCTTCGTTGGAATAAAAATAGCCGTGAGGTTCGCTCTCGGCCAATTAGCTTGACTTGTGATGATACTTATTGATTTCACTTTCTTGTGTTCCCACACTCCATATCAATTACCACTCTCACCGTGATATAATTTTGTTTATCAAATCCATTAACGAACATTTAATCTATTCTATCTTATCCAACCACTCCATTACAATTTTATATTCATGCAAGTCAAACTTTTTTCCCCCCGATTTTTAAACTTATCTGCAAATCATTACCGATTTTCAATTCCTTGGAATTGTCTTTCCTTTTCTTCATTTAAAAATTTATCATCCAATGAAATGATGATGCATTCGTCGCACATGCCGAGTGAATTAATGGTTATCGGGGAAACGCGGCATGTATTTTCCTTGTTGTATATACAATAATTGTTTTCACAGTTCATGTATACTATCTCGTCGTTCAATGTATTTCATATTGAGATACAACGCAATATTTTTTATTTGAGATACCTTATAATTTCCACGGTGATGGACATGAAGTATGAAGTATTGAAATATAACCGTATTAAGGATATACACAATGACTGTGGTTTAAGCCAAAGTCATGTGGCGGGGGAATTGGGGGTAGCGCAAAACACCATGTCCCAATATGAAACGGGAGAACGTAACATCCCCAATGAAGCAATAATAAAAATAGCAATCATATATAAAACAAGCATTAATTATCTGCTTGGTCTAACCGATGAAAAACGTCCGTACACAAAAAAATAGAACCCGTAAATCTTTTCTCTATTGTTATATCATCACTAAAAAAGCAACGGCTGTGCCGTTGCCGGATATAGGCTTTTCGGGGGTTTTGCTAATCCAGCAAGCAAGGCGTGTGGTCGGTCACTTCGTTTCCTCCACACGCCGCTTGTTGGGGTGTACCCCAAGCCCCGGCACAAAACCCGTGTGGGTTTTGTGCCATGAAGCCGTCGCGTTGCTCCGTCTGCTCCGACGCGCTTCGCTTGCGGGGAATGTCAAAACCGTGCCGCCACGGATGAAAAAGTATAAAAAATTTATCGTGTGTCGTCACCGCTCCTTACGTTTTTAGTGCGTCCGTTACTCCGTGCGCCGTCAACGCCAAGTAATAATTCTGTATCCCTCTTAGCCGATTGTAAATCAGAAACGTATCGTTTCATGCCGTTTCGGGCTTGTTGGCAATCGTATTTTTTTTGGGATAGTGCGGAATATTCCTCCCGTAATTCTTTAATGGTCGGCAGTTTATCAAGCCCCAAGGAATCAAAAAAAGCCTTCGCCGCTTCCACGGTTTCGATGGCTTTTTTGTTTTCATCTCGGAAAGTGGGGTTGCGTTTCAAGCGTAGGTATTGGGAATATACATCCCTGTTTTTGTTATACGCGCCAATGTGCCGTTGTAAATCGTTGACTTCATTTATGCGGACGATGCTTGCGTAAATGCGTTTTTGTAGCCCGTCATATTCGGCTTGGGCGTGGTCGGCGGCGTGGGTCAGCGCGTCCATGTCGGTGAGATTGTGGGTTTGTAAAAACAGGATTGTTTCGGCGGCTTGCTGTAAGCTGAAACCCTTTGCCCACCGTTTGTAACCGGGGGAATCCTTTGCCTTGATTGAATTTTCCAAGTCAATGATAAGGTTTATTTTCTTATCGTGGGATGATGGCGATACATTATTTACCATTGACGCATGTGTTTCTTCATTAAATATAACTTGCTTTTCATCGTTTTTAACATCGTGCAGCTCGGCAACTCTTTTCCGTAAAGACAATTCATCATACCCTTCGGGCAAGCCTTTTTTTCCGGTTGTGAACCTAAAGAAGCGTTCCGCACCCTGCGGTTTTATGGAAATGGTTTTACCTCGCCGTTTGATTTTGCATCCGTCTTTTGTAAGACACTTCAAAAAATCATCGAAGTTTTTGGGTTGGTGGGTTTTCAAAACTTCATCAATCAACCCCGCCAACCTGTCCCGCTTGGTTGACGTTTTATAGCGGTTTGACTTCCCCTTGCTGTGCTTCGGGTTCTCCACCACGGATAACCCCCGCTCATTACAAATGCGGTCTGCCACCCTTTGTACACGCTTATATGAATGGAGTTCGTTACGCAACTTTTTATCGCAATCCAAATTTACGGCGTTGATAACGATATGGCAATGGATATGCGGCTTATCGGTGTGGGTGGCAACAACAAAGGAATGGTTGCCGCTTGATAACTCCATCGCCAACTCCCAACCCAATTTACTTGCCGTTTCCGCATCCGTTTCACCGGGCAAAAATGAAAGCCGAACGTGGTACGCCAGTATTTCATTATCGCCTTGGTCGCGTCCTGTTTTATAACGATATTCATCCCGCGCAAACATAAAATCCTGTGCCGCTACATCGGGTTCACATTCAAAACCCGTTACCAAAGTTCCCCCTTCGGTCTTGTCGGGGTTCATTAAATATTCAATCGTGCGCTTCAAAGTCTGCGCCGCGCCCCATGCTTTATTAGGATGGATGGGGGTGATTTGACTTGTTCCCATTGCTTCACCTCGTTATAATTTCACTATGCAAAAATAAAAAACGGAGCGGGGTGGTATAAAATTGGGTGATGAAAAACAAAGTCGCAAGGAATACATGGATAGGTATTACGCCGAAAACAAAGCGGAAATATCCGAACAAAGAAAAGCGATACGCCAAGCCCGCCAAGAAGAAATAAACGCCGCTGACCGAGCGCGTTACGCCAATGACCCCGCTGCCCGTGAACAGCGGTTAAGAATCAAAACCAAGAATCGGCAAACCCAAATAGAACGTATCGCTACCGATCCCGAAGCCAAAAAAAAGCACGAAGAACGCCTAACCATACGCCGCCAACTCCACAAGGAACGCCTTGCCACCGACCCCGAATACCGCAAATTGAGGGATAGTTACAACGCCAACCAACGTGAAAAACGCCAAAAGCAAAACCTTGAAAAACAAAAAAGCGCGGGGGATGAACCATAAATCGGCCATCCCCCGCTTCCTTTTTTATGCTTGTTTTTCGTCAAAAATGAAGTCACAAGTTTAACAATTTTTGTACCTTTCCGAAAACCTTTAACGCATCGGACACTTGCAAACGCAGATTGCCAACCTCCTCCCGTAGTTCAATCATGTCGGCGGCGTAGATGCTCCGTGTTTCGTTTGCGCGTTTGGCTACTTGGTTGATATTGTTTGTGGCGTTAGCCATAAGGCGTAATGCCTCGCGGACTTCCTTCACATCCATCCGAAGGATATACCCCATCAAAGCCATGTTGCGAACGTAGGATTGCATATTGGTTATCCTTGCGTCATTCATGCGCCGCAACAGCAAGTCGCGCTCATCATCCGTCAGCCGTACCTCAACACGGATTTTTCGCTTGCGATTTCTGTCCATAAATTTGCATCCCCTTCCTACCGTTCATCATGGCTTTTATTTTTTGATTTGGACGGCGTGGGCTGTGTGGGTGTACGCTCGTCTATTTTTACTTCGGTTTTTTTCGGTGGCGGCGTTGGCGGTATATCAGCTTCCGGCGCGTCGCCTTCATGGGTTTGTTCTTCCGGTGCATCGTTGCCGTCCATACTTAAAAGCGCGTCCAATTCCGTAAGCCTTGCCGATTTTACGGTTAATTCATCTTCGAGGGGGAAGGGCTTGGCAAGTTCTTGTTTGGCGTTTTCCACTTGGGAATAAAGGGTTTGTAAATTGGCTTCCGTTCCGTCAAGGGTCATGGCGATTCGTTCAAGGGCGTTGTCGATACGGGTGATATTTCCTACCGGGTCGATACCGAGCGAAACGGTATGGGACATCGCGCCTTTCAAAAAGCATTTGTACTCGCTTCCGAGGGGTTCATAATAAACATACATATCAAAACCCCTATAATCGCCAACCTTTTCCGGCGTTGTACCCTTTACGTTATGACAAGATTGTATAAGTGCCGTACCCGCATCCTTGCGCTCGGTATAGTTAAACGCGCCGATTTTCATGGGGCTGATACCTTCAAAACCTTTGTGTGTATTCGCTTCCAAACGCGACATATCGGCTTTGTAACCCGCAATCTCCAACTTGGACGATTCAATCTGCTTGGGGAAGGTAAGGCGCAGATTATCCTCCAGTTGGTACTGTTGGCTTTGGTGGTGGGCCTTAAACATTTTTAATTTGGCAACCTCAACATCCAATCCCATCTTTTCAGCAATGAGGGGATTACCCGCGCACAACGCCTTTATTTCCGCATACGACAACGCCTGTTCGTCCATATCATCGCAAGTGCGGACGGGGCTTTTGCTCGTCATTATTTGCGAGATAAATTCCTGTTTCTTTTGGACGGTTTGGAAAAGGTAACTGTCAAACGTACCCTCCGTCACGTATCGGAAAATATCCACTTCGGGATTGTTGTTGCCCTGCCGCTCGATACGCCCCGCCCGTTGCGCCAAATCCGCAGGCCGCCAAGGGCAGTCAAGGTCATGCAGGGCGATAAGTTTATCCTGCACGTTCGTACCGCTCCCGCATTTCGCGGTAGAACCAAACAACACACGCACCTTGCCGGAACGCACCTTTGCGAACAACTCCTTTTTTTGCGCTTCGGTGTTGAAGTCATGGATAAATGCAATCTCGTTTTCGGGTACGCCTTTGGCAACCAACTTATCACGAATATCGTCATACACGTTGAAACGCCCGTCTTTGTTGGGTGTGCTGAAATCACAAAAGACAAGCTGTGTCAGCCTGTCCTCTGCGGTTTCATCCCATATACGATACACATTTTCCATACACAAGTTGACTTTACTGTTGGGGTCATCGGGGAGCATGGGGTTCATCATGCGTTGGTCAAGCCCGATTTTTCGCCCGTCCGAGGTTATCTTCAACATGTTATCTTCGGAGGGGTCAACTTGTTTGTTCTGCACCGCTGTAGCCCTTTCGGACAACGCCTTTACCATATCTTTTTGTATGTCGGTAGGTTTTGCGACAATGGTATGGAAGTTTGCCTTGGGTCGGGGTAAATCCAACGTATCGGCGGTTTTAATATCCGCAACCTCGCCGAACAGGGTCATTAGTTCGGGCAAGTTTTGAAACTTGGCAAACCTTGTACGGGCGCGATACCCTGTACCTTCGGGGGCAAGTTCCACCGCCGTCACCGTTTCCGCAAACGTGGATGCCCATGCGTCAAAATGCCCCAAGTTCATGTCTTGAAGGGTGTCGTATTGCAAGTACCTTTGCATGGTATACATTTCGGCAAGGCTGTTGCTAATTGGCGTACCCGTGGCGAAAATCACCCCCTTGTTACCCGTTTCTTCATCCAAGTATCTGCACTTCATAAAAAGGTCAGAGGACTTTTGCGCTTCGGAAGTAGATAAACCCGCCACATTCCGCATCTTGGTGATGAGGAACAGATTTTTGTAATTGTGTGCCTCGTCAATAAAGAGCCGATTTACCCCAAGCTGCTCGAAAGTGACGACATCATCCTTGCGGGAATCGTCCATCAGCTTTTCAAGGCGTATTTCAAGGTTCTTCTTAGATTTTTCCATTTGCTTGATGGTGAAGTGTTCACCCTTGTCGCGTTTCACTTGCTCGATGCCCGCGGTCAAATCGTCAATCTGTTCCCGTAACAACCGTTCCTGCCGTTCCGCAGATAAGGGGATTTTTTCAAATTGGGAATGGCCGATAATCACGCAATCATAATCCCCCGTTGCGATACGGGCGCAGAATTTCTTGCGGTTTTTCGGTTCAAAATCCTTCTTGGAAGCGACAAGGATATTTGCGGAAGGATACAGGCGCATAAACTCCGCCGCCATGTCTTCAATGATGTGGTTGGGTACAACCATCATAGATTTACTGCATAAGCCCAACCGTTTGCTTTCCATTGCCGCGCCAATCATTTCAAAGGATTTCCCCGCACCCACTTCATGGGCTAACAGGGTATTGCCGCCGTAGAGAATCCGCGCAATCGCTCCGCGTTGGTGTGGGCGCAAGGTGATTTCCGGCGATGCTCCGGCAAATTCGATGTGTGAGCCGTCGTATTGCCGTGTTCGGGTGGAGTTGAACAGCTTGTTGTACTTGCTCACAAGGGCTTGGCGGCGGTCAGGGTCTTTGAATATCCAATCCTTAAACGCTTCTTTGAGGGCATCCTGTTTTTGCATGGCAAGGGTCGTTTCTTTTTTATTAACTTCGCGGATTTCTTTGCCGTGTTCATACTTGATGTCATATACGCGGATGTCCCTCAAGTTAAGGCTTTGTTCTAAGATGGCGTAAGCGTTCGCCCGCTTTGTGCCGTAGGTGGTATATGCCTTTACATCGTCGTAGCGGGGAGTGGTTTTGCCGGAGATATTCCATTCGCCCGTGTGGTCGGAATAATTAACCTTAATCGCGTTCTTTTGATAATAAGGCGTTTCCAATACCTCATAAGCGAATTGCTGATAGTAATCCTTATCTACCCACGTTGCACCCAAACGGACGGCGATTTCGGAAGCGTCCAGCTCTTTAGGTTGCGCATCTTCAAGAGCGGCGATATTGACGGCAAGCTGTGGAGATAACGCACCCCAATCAAGGTCGCTTTCGCTACTGCGTTGTTTGATGGTGTGTTCAAGGGATTTCGCAAACCCCAATTTCTCCCGCACGTTGCCGGAAAGGTACGCATCCGCTGTTATATAGGGGCGTGATTCAAGAAATTGTTTGTAACCTTCAAATTCATTCCCCGCTTCCATACAAAGCCTTTGCAACTCATCACGGCTGGGTATGATGCCGCCTTTGACGCTTTCACCGCCTAAATCCTTAAAGATAACGCCTTGCAAATCTTGGGCGATTTCTTCCTCGGTTTTCCATGCCAACTCAGCCATGTACGGCATATCCACTTTACCCTTGCGGGATATGGACACCGCCAAAGCCTCGGCCGCTGTGTCAACGGAATATATCTCCACTTCTTGTTTAATGGTGCGCTTCGTGAAAATATCGGATTTACGTTCCAATTCGCCGTTTTCGTCCAATACTTCCAATGATGCAAGCAAATAGTATGAAGAATCTTCGTTAAAAGCGCGGGCGTTGGCACTTGTGTTTATCAATCCGTGCTTTTTCGTGAAATTATCATACAGGCTGTTCAACTGCCCTTGCATCGCCGCTATTTGCTCATCCGAACCGTCGAAGAGTTGGATGTCGATGAGTGCTTTCGCCGTATCACGTAAACCCACCATGCCTTTGATACGTTCCAACGTAGCGGCAGGCATATCCACCGGGCGCATGATGCTGTTTTCACGGAAATAAACGGTATCATCCACAAGGGTATAGCTGAAATTCTTAACGCTTGGATCGGCGGGCAAAACGGGTGAGGCAGAAGCATCCAAATCCAAAACATCCACTTCATTTACATCATTAACACCTAACCCCATATCAATGGGCGTTATTTGCCCCTCAATATGAAAAAGGGCTTCCTTGAGTTGTTGGTTCAAGTCAGCCCCTTCGATGGGTGTACACGTTGTTGTGTTTTCGTTGCCGTACATTCGCAACCCCGATTCTGCCGTCATGTTACCAATTATCATGTGAGGGTTGTCTGCGAAGTAGGTGTTTATTGAAATATCCTTTTCGGGGTTAAGTGCATCGGGTATTTGTTCCAAATGTACCCACGGCGGCTCAATATCCCGCAGGTTCTCCCGTCTTTGTAAAAAGATAATGTCGCTTGTCACTTCCGTTCCGGCGTTTTTAAGAAAGGCGTTGTTGGGTAAACGAACCGCACCCAGTAAATCCGCTCGTTGGGCAAGGTATTTTCGGACGGAGGGGTTTACTTTATCAAGCGTACCCTTGGAAGTGACGAACGCCACGATACCACCGGGGCGTACTTGGTCGAGGGTCTTGGCGAAGAAATAGTCGTGTATCATAAATTTGTGTTTGTCGTACTTTTTATCCACTACGCCAAAACCGCCGAACGGCACGTTACCCACGGCAACGTCAAAAAAGGAATCGGGCATGGAGGTTTTTTCAAAGCCCATCACTTTAATGTCGGCTTGCGGGTACAACTGCTTGGCAATACGCCCCGTGACGGAATCCAACTCCACGCCATACAGCTTGGCGTTTTGCATGGATTCGGGGAGCAGACCGAAGAAGTTACCGACACCCATTGCCGGCTCTAAAATATTGCCACTCGTTACCCCCATGCGTTCCAATGCCTCATACATAGCGGATATGACCGCGGGGCTTGTGTAGTGGGCGTTGAGTACGGAAGCTCTTGCGGTTTCGTATTCTTCGGGGGATAACAAATCCTTTAATTCCTTGTACTCCTTCACCCAACCCAATTTTGAATCGTCAAAGGCTTCTTGCAAGCCGCCCCAACCGACAAAGCGTGAAAGAACGGCTTGTTCATCGGGGGTGGCATGGCGGTTTTCGGTTTCGATGGCTTGTAGGGTTTTAATGGCCTCGATGTTGTAGGCATATTTGGTTTTCGCGCCGCCTTCGCCTAAGTGCGGGTCGGTGATGCGGAAGTTGGTTGGTGTGGATTGTTCCGTTTGCGGTATGCTACGGTTTCGGGTTTCAATATCATCCCTGCCGTGTCGGATAACCACATCATACCCTGCATCAGCGAGGCGTTCGATATAACCGTCAAGCGTGTGTTGGGGAACACCCACCATCGGTATGCGTTCTTCCATACCCATATCACGGGCGGTTAAGGCGATTTGCAACGCATCAGATACAAGCCGTGCATCATCCCCAAAGGATTCATAAAAATCCCCCAACCTATAAAGCAATATTTCATTGGGGTGTTGGTTTTTAATAAATTGGTAATCACGCCACAAGGGAGTGCCTTGGGAACGCGGTTCTTGCGGGGGGTCATTCGGTGACGGCGTTTCCTTTTCGGTTGTGATTGTCGGCGTTTCTATTTCCTGTTCCAACGCACGGAATTTACGTACAAACGTGTCAAGGATTGTCGGGTGGGTATCTAATATGAAGTAATGCATTTCTGCATTAGCGGTATCAAATGTTTTT
>Ga0123352_10013873_pt1 | contig 12806 bp, 12 predicted proteins | sample TergutLab28metaG_FD_89700 | JGI IMG/M metagenome (GOLD analysis project Ga0123352, IMG submission 89700) | Labiotermes labralis P1 segment gut microbial communities from Petit-Saut dam, French Guiana - Lab288 P1 | ecosystem: Host-associated > Arthropoda: Insects > Digestive system > Gut ... | reverse complement strand
GAGAGAGAGAGAGAGAGAGAGAGAGAGATAAAGTGGTGGGAAAGAGAGGAGGGAGCTCCTGCCAAGGATTGAGTCACCTGATGTCAGATCTAGAACCAGTTTCTGAAGTGCGATTTTTTAATGTCAGACTGTGGACAAAGTGCAACACCAAGCAGGTAACAAACAGAAGAGGTAATTATGAAAAACTGACTTTCTGTGCATGTTAAGAATTGCCTGATTAATGTGTAGTTAGGCACATAAGATAAACTTGCATTTAGATTGTACCAGCTAAAGATAAACTTGTCACAAAGCAGGTAAGGAAGAAATGAATAGAAGTTTATAACTTCTAAGAATGAGAGCAGGCATAGCATAGTTGGTATACCGACTAGGCTGTGGGCTGGATAATCTGGGGTTTGAATCCCTGTAGTGGCAAGAGATTTTCCTCTTCCCCAAAACATGCAGACAGAGGCTCACCCAGCCTCCTATTCAGTGGGTACAGTGGTCTCTTGCAGGGGTCAAGTGGCTTGGGTGTGAAGTTGACCACACACCACCACTGAATGCTAGTGTTAAGAATGGGTAGAGCTAACTGCTACTCTCCCTGTATCCCTTTGTGGCAGAAGTGTCCTAATGCTGTCTGTAGAATGGATATGATGATGATGATGATGATGTGGCGGCGGCGGCGACTATGACGATGACAACGACAACAAAGATGGGGGCAGCATGTGCCACTGTGCCTCTGTAATACTGTATCAGGCCACTTCAGTTGAAGTAAATTGTTTCTGGGCATGCCATGGCTCAAGCAGTTAGTCACTGGCCTGTAACTTGGAAAGCCTGTGTTCAATCATGGGCCTATCCATATGGGGTTTGTGTGGACAAATTGGCACTGGGACAGGGCTTTTTCTTCAAGTGCTTTAGTTTTCCCCTGTCCTTGTCATTCCATCTGTGCTTCACAGTCAAATTTAGTTCATCTGCCACTGATACTGTGTAATTTAAGCAGCTGACATCATCATTCAGTACAAAACCCCCCTTCATTGTACATGGTGTCACATCCCAGAAGACGGTAGTTCTTGTAGTCACTGCTATGAGAATGTGAAATGTCAACCATTGTATAGTGTAAAAGAAAGGAACTTTTTAGTCAATTTAGTACAGATGTGCATCACTGATTGATGGGATACGTTCTGAGAAATGTGCTGCTAGGTGATTTTGTCATTGTGCAAACATGTACTTGCACAAACCTAGGTGGTACAGTGTAGCCTACTACACACTTAGGCTATATGGTATAGCCTATTGCTTCTAGGCTACAAACCTGTACAGCATGTTACTGTACTGAATACTGTAGGCAATTGTAACACAATGGTAAGTATTATAATATTATGGGACCACTGTCATATATGTGGTTTGTTGTTGACTGAAATGTCGTTGTGTACCGCATACCTTTACTCTGATCTGCAGAAAGTTGATCTCTGTTATGGACTTGGTTAACCCTTTACCAAAGCTGGGGTTTAATTTCCAACTACTGCTAAGGGTGGAGAATATTTAAAGTTATAATACATGGTGCACCTAGGCTAGTGCATGTGAGGAATTCAAGGTATAGTATGGTGTGCTGTGGATGGCATTGAGGGGTTAATTAGTTATTTAAGTGGGTTTGTGTTATAGTGTGCATGTGGAGGGTTATTTTGTTTAAATATTTATGTATTTATTTTATTTAGCGATGGAAAATTTGTGTATTTAGCCTGAAATACAAACTGCCAAACCTGAATGACCTTTCATGTTGTTGCAATTGTTATATAAAATGAGATATTATAAACCTCTGTAAAAACGTCAGTCTCCAGGTATCAGTTTATTGCCAAATGTATTATTCCAAACAAGTGGCAGCATTCTGTACTGCAGGGTTTGGTAGTAATGGGGTTGAGGCTTTGGTTGGTGCAATGGGTGTGTGTGAGTCAGTCATGCAGTGAACTGTATCATGCTTACTGTAATTCTTATTCACAGGTATTCACGCACGAGAGTGGATCTCTCCAGCGTCTGTTACGTACATCATAAATGAGCTGATTGAGAATCATGATGAACTTGGTGAGGCAGTGAAGAATGTTGATTGGTACATTCTCCCTGTTGTGAATCCAGATGGGTATGAGTACTCTCATCGTGTGGACAGACTGTGGCGTAAGAATCGGCGCATTAATGGGCAGTGTACAGGAACGGACCTGAACCGTAATTTTGGCTACAAATGGGGTGGAACAGGAGCCAGTCGTGAACCTTGTAGGGAGACTTTTGCTGGCAGCCGTCCTTTCTCTGAGCCAGAGTCTGCAGCTATATCTAACTTTCTTCAAAGTCATGCAGGATCCTTGAAGGTATGATAAAAAGTGCTGTGAAATGTGTGTATAGTGGAATCATAAGAGATCTCAACATTTTTATTTCACAAACAGATGTACTTGGGTGAGTGAGCAAGTATCCAGAATGTATTAATTTAAAACATTACAGTATTACAGACTGTGTGTACAGTAGCATCATTTGTCCACATAATCACCTTCATTTTCAACACACTTAGTCCACTGGGCCACAAGTTTCTGTAGGCACAATGAGGAGTACAGCCATAACAACAGAGTTTAAAATTTAACCCCAAAAAAAAATATCTTTCCAGCTACTTTCTGACTCCACCCACATATTTTTATCTGGATAGTTAGCTTTCTTACATGAATTGTGGCAGCGAATCCCTAGGGCACAACATGGACATGATCTTGAACAAAGTAAGTGATGATCTGCTGGCCTGATGCTTTTGCTCTACTTTGGAGTAATTGTCTTGAAAATTGTGAGATGAACAGGTCAAGTATATTGGGCGTACTGTGTGTGTGTGTGTGTGTGTGTGTTTTGTATATTTGTCTGCAGCTTTTGTTTGGAACTTTTTCTGCGGTCATAAATGTTAGTGACACAAGATGTGTGCGGAGACACAGACAAATCTTCTTGTAGGATTTCCATTATTTTTGCCTGATTTTATGCAAAATTGAAATGGATTGACAGATTTTAGCAAAACCCCACTGTGTTAAACTTCATGGAAAATCTGTCTAGTGGTTCTCAAATTGTTACTTGCAGACGGACAAAAACATGGTGAACCTAACAGTTGCATATTTATAATTTTATGTTGTGAACGCATCAGTAAATATTGCACGTTATGAATGTGATGGTTATTCATACCACCTTTTATTAGTAGTGTAGATTTTTAGTTTTCTTTCTCTACTTGTTATAATGATTAGATTCTGGCTTTTATGTCTGAGAAATGGGGGTTTCAAATCCTGAAGGGAAAGAGGTGTTCTAAACGTCCAGAGCATTCTGACTGGCTCTGGGGTCCACCCAGCCTCCTATCTGGTAGGCACCTGGAATTGTGTCCACAGGGAGTGTCCAACATGTGAAGCTGCCCATCCATCTCCATCCAGTACCTTGGTTAAAAATATGTGGAGCTTTACCTTCATCCCTCCATGATACAGTGCTTAATTAAACCAGGAATGCCATTAATCTTTCCTTATGTGTATGTGTTTCTGTCTCTTCAAGTATTGTTTATGTAGGGTGTCAATTGTCCATTTAACTGTTCGATTTTTTAAACTATAGGAAACAAAATGTTAATAAAGAAACCAGAAAGTATAAATACTGAAGCAGATTATTTTTATTTCTTGCAGGAGTAGAGACTTTTGTGATAAAGACTAGCTACTGGATAAATTTGGGTTCTGTTTTTGATAATTTTGTTTTATTTAATAGCACATATCAGTAAGGTTTTGATATACTATTGATAAAACTGTGAAACCTTGGCTTTTTTATGTATATACACACAAGGATGTGCAGTTAGTCAAGTAGCCAAGAAATTCACACTGTTTAGTCAACATTTAGGTGTAGAAATAATGACAAAAGTACAGATCTTACCAGTAACAGGTTCTATACAGATTGTGGTTGCTGGAGATGTGACATTGTGTGGTTTGGAAGACAGGTATGTACATTTCAGGGACACTTGTTGCCTGCATCTCCTATTTTGAAGAGGGAGAGATAGGTTCTTTGAAACTGTTAGTACTCCTCTCCCAAACTACATGGCTGGCCTCACACTTCAGAAGATCTTGGTCTCAATATTGCTAAGAGAGTGCTGAGAGTTACTGGACAGAATCCTTTGTGATGCTTACTGTAGAAAAGTGGTCAGGCAATTGAGGCAACCAATGATAACAGTACAATGTTTTTGTGTGTAGGCATATGTGACATTCCACAGCTATGGTCAGTACATCTTACATCCATGGGGCTATATCAGAGCCATTCCAAGTGACCATGCAGATCTGAGCCGCGTGGGCCGCAAGATTGCTGAAGCTATGTACCAGGCAGGTGGAGCTAGCTATACTGTTGGTGGTGCAGCAGCCACCCTTTACCCAGCTGCTGGTAAGAAAGTTTGCAATAAATGTAATGGAATTGTTTCATTTTAGATTTGCATCATATGGCAACTCCAATCCCCCATTATTGTGTATGAATCACCACAGAAATCTGAAGTGTTACAGGATGAGTACTTTTTAACCAAATATTACAGTACTACCACACTCTCTGAAATTAGAACCCAAAGGTTCAACAGTTCTAGTACCTGTGTTCACCACTGGAGACAATTTTTGTCCTTATTTATCCATACTGCATATTGTGATTTGTTTTTGTAGTTGCCGCTTTCCAGGTTACCCCACCATACTTCTGTATGCATTTGTGCCTTATTTCAGCTACATGTCTATTTCATACTGCCTTGATTTTAAGGCCCTGACAGTACTACTTTACTGTAAAAAGTACATTTTTAAGTGTATAATATTATAAATCACCAGTCTACTTTATCCCTCTGAATTCAAACTGTTTTGCTCACCACTTTGTTGTCATATATTTGTGATATTGGTCTAATCTTCCAAGCAAGAAGCTGCATTTTACAGATACATAAGTATGACAAACTTATTGTTTTTTGTGTCCTTAGTTGGGTTGGACAATCTGGAGTGTGATTCCTCATGGGGCTAAAAGATATTCCTTGTTGCACATTAACCAGACTGACTCCAGGTCCCACCCAGTCTCTTAGTCAGTGGGTACTGGGAACTCCTTTGCCTGGGGTTAATCAGGCAGGATGTGAAGCTGACCACCTGTATGTAGTGCTGAGATTAACAATGCATGGAACTATAGCCAGCTTCACTCCCCCTGTATGCCTTCATGGCATGTACTGGGAACAGGTTTACCTTTTTCACCTTCTGTATGTTTACTGTTTTGAATAGCAGGTGGGATGTCGACAGTCTTGACCTTGGTTAATGTGTACTTAATATATTTCATATTCATTCATTATAGGAATATTTACAATTATATAGTGAACCAACAAATGCTCACCGGTACAATATGCTTTAACACACGCTTTTAATCACCTTCATGTTTCAGTCACAATTTGACAGTTTTTTTAATATTCTATCAGTATTCTTGTAATAGCACCCTGATGATGGTCACAGAAGTGCCTGAAACATGTAGTTGATTAATAATATATGTTAAAGTATATTTTACCAGTGAGCATTTATTGGTTCACTACATAAATGTAAATGATTAAATATATTTACCAAGTGTATTGTGTTCGGGATTGAATCCCGGTGGGGACGAGATTTTCCATCCATCCAGACCAGCCCTGGGGCCCACCCAGCCTCTTGTAAAGTGGGTGCCGGGTCTTTCCCAGAGGTAAAGTGCGGCCGGGGCATGCTGCTGACCACTCACCCCCCTCTAGTGCCGCGGTCATGGAAGAGTAGAGCTATACCTCTACCCACCCTCTGGGCCACACCGGGCCTGTAACGGGATCACTTTACCTTTTTTTCTACCTTTTTACCAAGTGTATTTTATTCCTAATTTTATTGTAACCTTCATATTACATTATTTTAATTGTTGATTGCTTTCTTCTGGATGCAAGGTAGCTTGGTAGATATGTAACAACATGCCCAAGGTGTCTTTAGGGTAGACAGATGACTCCGTTATACCCCTCTTCTACCTTGAAAGGTAGGCAGCATGCTCTTCTGAAACTTTGGTTCCTACATACTTGTCTACATGCCCTCACAGAACAGAAGAGAGCAGTCTTTATAGTCAATGTTGTGAAAACTTCAAATCTCATGTTGTTTCAGGTGATCACATTTTTTTGCATTTTGCTTTCAACAGGAGGATCAGATGACTGGGCAAAGGGTACAGCACGCATCAAATACACATATACCATTGAACTGCGAGATCGTGGATCCTTTGGCTTTATTCTGCCTGTACAGTACATCCTTCCAACAGCTCGTGAGGCGCTGGCTGCAGCGTTGACACTAGCTGGTGAAATAGCTAATGTCAGATGATGGTTTTCTGAGACTGGGAACTATAACATGTGTTATGAGGAAAAGTCAGAGTTGTGGATGTTACAGTTGAGGAATCTGTATTGGCCAAATAAAAAGTATTAATTTCTTTAGTGGATTATTTCTTAGTGTTGTTTTATTCTGTGTTTTAGTGTCACTACCTAACATAAAATATTTTATGTTTGTAGTACTTTGAAAAATGGTCAGCTTTGCTGATTGATTTATTGAGTTGTGGGTTGATTGGTTAATGGATTTGTTGCTCAATTTATTTACCCAGCAGCACTAGGTATTTAGAACTGACTGTACATATGGAACATATGCATTCAAGTTACAGCTTACTTTAAACTTGAATTTAACATGACAATGTAGTGAGTAGCATTCCAGTTTTATGCTTTGAAGGTCCAAGTTGTAAATTGTGGCTTGGAAACCAATTGTACTGACTGAGGTTTTAGTCATTTTTCTGCTCTGTAGGTGCATTCCATGATATTTCCATAAATTAGGTCATGACCATTGCCTCCAAAGCCTTGCAATTTATCATCACTAGTTGTTGTAACATTCAGCACCATATAGTCTGAGCTTATTAAATTCTCATTAAATAAATAAATAAATAAATAAAGGAAGAAGGTCAGAAAGAAAGAATAATATTTCCTTCATGGTAGATTTAATAGTTACTTTCATTAAATTTACTAATGTGGAATATGAAAAATAACATGGGTGTTAAATTGTATTATACATTTATTTATGTTCGATAGAGGATAGCATTGCATTTATGCCGTTTTGTTCCTTTTATAAATGGCTTCAATTTCAGAAGATTTTATATCACACTGTTTCCATGAGATGTCTATGCAGTATGTCCGTGATGTAAATGTTCGTTCAGGGAAAAGAAAATTTTCCGTTTACCAGAGCATCCAGATGAGATCTGGGGCCCAACCAACTTATTGAATGGATGCTGGTGGTAAAGCAGTCACCATTGTTAAGAATGCATGGGCCTATACTTCCGCTCCACCATATACCTTCATGGCATGGTGTTTCATTATTCATGGGCCAACCTTTTACTGCACAAAATAATTATTTCATTGTCAGCGTAACTCTTGTGTATTTGTGGGTGTTTATTCCATTATAGTTGCATTTTTAAACAAAAATGTATCACCCACTGAAACATACAGCTGCATTGGAATAAAGAATAGTAAATATAAGAGTTAAATGGACAGTGTCCTTTTGTCAGAACACAGCTGCATGATCCAATACAAGTGTTATGACACTTTTAACAGTATTTCTGCTTGGAAAATTAGGAGCATTAATGGCACACACCAGTGGTGGCTTGTCCATAAGGACTGCAGCCCTACGGCCCTTACTTACAAGCAGCCCGCAGCACACACCTGTACAGTCAACAGAGGCTTATTGAAACTGAAATATTACGTGAGGGTAGATCACAAGTTACACATAATTGCTAACTTGTATGTTTCAGTACCCTCTTCATTCAAATGAAAGCACTGAAAGAAAGAGTAATTTCATAGGTTTTACTGGGAATTCATGCAACTCCTGTTTCAGTTGCAGATTCTCAGTAATGAACCTCCTTAATAAGTGGAAATAGTTTTTAAAATACTGTATTACTGCCTTAGTTACTGTGATGTTTTTTTGAAGCCTGAAATTTATCAAAGTAATACCCATAACCTCCAAACAACCTACGTTTCTATGTGCTAACACATGTAAAGTACACCCCTAGAAATACATTTTATATGTTTAGGCAACGGGGAAATTTACTGCATTTTTAAGACATGCTGCATTATCTGTGTTTTATTTTCCACAGAATGCCATTTATTTCATAACTTTTTTATGTCTCAATAATACATTTTTCATAAACAGTGCACTGAAATTTAAATACTAGCTCTTTTGTTTAAAAGCTAAACTTTACAGTTCATAACTCACAGCAAACTGTGTTCCCATTTAAAAAATTAAAAAGTTCAAGAAATAATCACCGATTTTTCTGAATGTCATCCAAACCAATACATACAACTCCATGGGCAAAGTGCAGAGCTTTTCTAACATTCAGGACAGTGGTATACATATTAACCATTGTGTTTTATAGATTTTTAATAAGTGAATTATGCTACAAGGAAATTTCATGCATTAGAAGAGGCTGTTCATTACTTATATGCCATGGATTTATACTGATAGCATATGATGAGTGGTTATTCTAATGTTAATTTAAACAGCTACACTAGATATAGCTGGGTGGGTTTCTTTACTGTGGCTTGGCTACATTAACTGTCAAGAAAGGACTATTTTTATTTTTGAATTTAATAGGTTCAGGCTCATTATGGTAGCCTATTCTGCACATGGAAATGAAACTTCATGTAATACAAAAGGCCAGGGAATTAACGACAAGCAGAGCAACTGTAAGGTTGTTAAAAAGACTGCTCCGTGGGATTATTTACTTGGCTAATAAGATAATAAGCATTCCAGTGAACATTGGGTTACTGTTGAACACTGTCCAGTTTTCCAATATGTTTACCTGAGGTATTGTCAACTTGCATGTAATGCTGTAGAAATTACCAATGTTTTGAGTAACTTAATGCCATCAACTTCAGGGTAGAATACTGGGCAAGAAAACATCATTTCATACCACGTTTCACAACATCCTATCCCAGAACTTGACAGGCTTTATTGTCATTGTCATGAAAACCTTGAATCTTGTGAGTTTTTCCTGCATTCCTCCAGTCCCTTATGGCTTGTGAATTGAGTGCTTTATGAGCCATTAATTAAAAAGTATTGTTATATAAACCAGGATATTAAATGAAGCAATGCCTAATATATATCTTGTTTCATAGGGGGACCTGAAAATGAAAGAGCAGGGTTTTGCAGCAGAGCGACAGCGTCTATTGTCAGTACAGCAAGGAGAGGGAGTAGAACAACTGACCGAGAGACTTAAAGACAAAGATGAAGCCATAGTGCAGCTGCAGATAGAAGTACAGTCTCTTCGTGTAAGTCATCTTGCAGTTGATGGAAATTGATGTAAATAAAGTTTATCAAATAGAGCCCCTTCCATGTACTTCATAAGTTTTAGGTTGTAGCACTTCAGTCAGTGAAATGCCAACTTCAGGCTGAACACCTAGTGTCCAAGTCTTGACAGGAGTGATATTTTTCTCTTTGCTGCTAAATTCAGGCATCAGCAACCCATATAATGTAATTTTTAACGGGTATATGGTGCTTGTTTATTTATATAGAGTTTGGAACAAACCATTTAACTACATTAGTTGCAGAAAGTTAGAATGAATGGAGCTTTGCCTGTTGTTCCAGTAACACTTTTGTGGCCTTGGAAACAGATTGATGAACTTCTTAAAATGTGAGGAAGTGATGCAATTTTGACATGTGGGGTTGTCATGGTGGTGGCTGTGAATGTAAGCACTTTTGGATTATGTAGCTGTATGGTGTGGTAGATGTGTACCAACATGGAGGCATCACGTTCCTCTGAAACACCATTACACATTTACTAGATCACCATGCATGGCTTCCTAGAAGATGACTGTCTTGTAATTGAGTTACATTAAATTTTCATAAACAGTTCGTCTCCACCTGTATTCTGCAACAATTAAATATTTGTGGTTTTATAATATTATATGACCTATTGAAATTAATGTTTTTTTTAATGTTAATGCAGGACAAGAATAACATTTTGGAACGAAATGCTGAAGAGCTGAAGTTGTCAACTGCAGTCTTGGAGGCAGAAGTAGGAAAGCACAAACATGTTGTAATCAGTGCTGCAGAACCAGCATTGAAGGTAACCCCTGGGAATCAGGAAGTGCATCTTGTTAAGGAGGAACTCACCAAGAGGGAACAGGAATTGAAGAAAATACGCAAGGAGTTTCAGTTAACTCAGAAAGAGATGGCAGCTGCCCAAGCTGAGGTGACTGATTGTAAGTTTAAAATTGGAACTTTGGAGACAAAAGTGTTGGACCTACAGATGTTACTTACCAAGGAGCGTGCACAGATTCAAGCACTTAACCTACAAACTGAAGAAGATAAAAGGAAGATACAAGATCTCAACAGACAGGTAAAAATCCCCTGTTTCTATTTCCATCTTATCTTTTTGTCATGTTGAGTCTCATAATATTAAGTAATTGCTTATGCTATTTTTGATCTGTTTATTGAATGAATGAATTAATGATTGAATGAGTGAATGAATGGTGCTGAATGAAATATCTCTGGTTTTGCTCTGTTGTTGCTATTTAGGTTAATATCGTAGATTGTTACTTTTCATAAAAATATTTGTTTTTTTTGGTGCTTCCTGCATGTAGTTACTTTTGTCTTCTCCAGATGTCTGTGAAATGCAGCCAAATTGGTACTCATCATGAATTCATTTTATTGATTTAAACATTTGTGTACTGTGTCTCTCACAAAATGTTAAGAAATTGTTGGAGAAAATTAATGGTGAACAGTAAAGTAGGGATTTGTGTGGGGACTTCAAGATACTAGGAGTACTGTACGCCTACAAGTTATATGCACCAGGTATTCTTGTTTCCCCTGTCTTTGGTACACCAGAGCATCTGACCAGCACTAAGTCAAAAGAGAATTGCCAGCCAGAAAATACTTAACTCCAGGCACATGCAATGTCAAGATCTTGCTGCCAGCACTTCATGTCAAGTTGGGACATGTGAAGCAGTTTGTCAAACCTTGTCAAATGCGTTGCTCTATATTCATTATATGTTTCCTCGGATGTCTGAAGCAGAAGTGAAGGAAGTGTATTTACTGAACTACAAATATGACATGCTGCAATCTCTGGAATTGGAAGACATAGTGACTTCTATGGAAAGGAATGCTTAGCAGGCCTTTTGGTTGGTAGTGCATGGCTTCCTTGATAGCAGTAGGAATAAGACTTACGTAGAACCTGTGGCAAATATTAATGAGTAGTCTTGCACACTGAGTTGTAGAATGTTGGTGGCTGGAAACACAAAAAAACAAGATGAATGTGAACATTATTAAATTTTGTTACATAGTATGATAGAGATTGTGAAGCAGCTTGATTTCCAAAAGAAGAATTATTTGAGCTAGTAGAATATGTTTTGCAATGCAGCCTTCCTCTTATGATTTTAAAAATCATATTTACATAAATTGTATGCAGCAAGTGAATAAAATTAACACAATTTGCGTAGTTCATGTTGTCCATATATTTTGTGCGTGGCACTAATCATCTGATTTGCATTAAACTTGGTTTTGTGTACCTGGCAGAGGTATAGCTTGTAGCAGCAAGTTGTAATACCTACTTTCTATAGAACTGAAAATGAATGTTATCGGATTTTACTTGTCTTGCAGAGAATTGGTGTATTTGCTGAGGTCTACAACTTTTATAACAGAGGACTTCAGTATTTGAATATATTTAATGAAAGAGAAGGAAAAATAATTTCTGACCTTGTGCTGTCTAACCAGCTTTAGCATAACAGATTTAAGTGTGCAGTAAATCAACACTGTTGGCAGTGAAGTTTAAAAAATAACAAAGAACATATTTGGAAAACGTTTGTATCCCAGTGGAATGTACCTTTTCACTTTATGTGTAGGTGAAGGAGATGGAAAGCATCTTGAAACGGAACCACCCAAACTCCATTTCAGCACTAATTTTGGCAGCCAACAGTGAGGGTAGAGATCTGTCACCTCGTTTGAAGTACCTTGAGAACCGCGTGCAGCAGTTAGAGCAGGAGCTAGCCAAAAGCGAGATGGATGCACAAGCAAGCATCAAGGAGATGCAAGACAAGTTCCAGGCCATGAAGGTACTGGATGGTTGTCACGACTTCCACAAATGTTACTAGTTAACATTACCAGGCAAAGGTTTTGGAGTGTTCCACTGTAGGATATTCTATAGCAAAGTTATGACATTTACAGCATTCTGAGCAACTTTTACCTGAAGAAGGTACCTGCGGATCTCTTTGAGTTGTGGATAATAAACTAAGGAGACTAAAAAATGTTTCTCCTGTCCTTTTGAGTTGGAATTTTTTAGTTTGTTTTCCTGCTTGACTGATAAGTGCACTCCCTATGCTTTAGTGAGTTTTTTTAGACTTTCTAGAGGTTATTATCACTGTGATCATTTGTTTAGCTACTGTCATCAACTGTAACACCTCCTCAACACGTGGCATATGGTACAATGCTGTCAGAGCACGAGGCAGAGTGTTGGTCTGATGCTTATCAGTCAAGCAGGGAAAAGAAGACACCGTGTATATGTTGGCGCACACACATGAGTGGGATTGATTGAGTGTACATGTGTGCTGGAAAATGCAGAGTTCTTGAAATCTTAATATGTAAATGGTACAGTTGCACTTTAAAACATTAACCTTTATCCGACGAACGCACCCGATCCTTTTAAATCAGTATCTTACGAACGCACCAAATGGGTGCGCTGCGGCCATTTAAATGCCCCGCACAGTCATATACAGGCTTAGTATTATAGCCCCACACGTTTTCTCCACATTATATAATGTTTTGTGG
>Ga0123352_10013870_pt1 | contig 12807 bp, 15 predicted proteins | sample TergutLab28metaG_FD_89700 | JGI IMG/M metagenome (GOLD analysis project Ga0123352, IMG submission 89700) | Labiotermes labralis P1 segment gut microbial communities from Petit-Saut dam, French Guiana - Lab288 P1 | ecosystem: Host-associated > Arthropoda: Insects > Digestive system > Gut ... | reverse complement strand
CCGGTCTGGACGGGCGGAAAATCTCGTCCCCACCGGGATTCGATCCCGGACCGTCCAGCCCGCAGTCAGTCGCTATACTGACTGAGCTACCCGGCCCACATTGATTTGAATGTAGTTCCCATAAAACAAACGTGCCCTGTAATGTATCTTAATGGCAGCTTGGCATTTGTTATGCAGACGGAGAACTGAGACGAACACAACTTGGTAATTGCGGCTTGGTTTGTTCTCAGAGCCTACAGGCGGATACCTGAATAATGGCATGAAATAAGGCAGAATAACTCTTCATTCCACTTGTCACTGAACATGAAACACGGTTCTTAACAGAGATTTGCAGTCTTAAAGAAAGTGACACTGTAGAGAGTGGTAAGATTTTACCGATATTTTGAACGAAACTACTGCCGCCATCTTAAGGTTCGGGACAACATATTGCTGCCGTCTTCTTTGGAAAAGGGAGGAAGGGAGTTAGACATTCCTCCGAAACGTCAGTTTTTTCAGCGGTTAGTGGAACCAGTACTGTCCTCGAAAAGTCGGTAAATTTCTACAAGACTACACGGAGTCACAACTTGAAGACTGTAATCTCTCTAGCCATCGCATTGAGAACCTCCAATCAGGCCGACATCTTCACCCTTTAAAGCGCAGTGGCAATTATATATACCACCTTCTTCAAAAATTAAACGACGCTGCATTTTATCATTTGGTGTCTTTTTGTGTTCCTGTGGTTTTTGTAATCCATGATAAGTGGGTCCCTGTCACCACGGCATGGCGCGTCCTCAAGTTGCGGATGGAGGAACGACCTCCGATATGGAGGGTAGCTGCGAATGCATTGAATAAGTAGTCGCGGACAGCCGACAGGGGGCGTTCCGCCAGGTTGGTTGGGCGATGTGCTAACAACTCCTCACTGTAAAAACATATCAAGTTACAAACCATTCAAAAAGGTGTTGGACATGGGACTGATCCTTTGGTACTACCTAAGCAATGGAACAGGGACATATACATGGACTGAGAGGAGCCTATATAGGGCAGGTTCACTTTCAACAGTAGCCAGGGAATTATTAAGGTATAAATCCGATTTAGTGGGTGTAGGGGAAGTTAGGTGGGACAAACGGGGCACTCTAAGAGCAGGGGATTCTATTTTTTATGTGGAGGAGACGAAAATTATCAATTGAGAACAGGATTTTTGTGCACCACAGAATAGTATCAGCAGTTAAGCTAGTGGAGTTTGTTAGCGATAGGATGTCATATATAGTTCTGAGAGGTCGCTGGTGTAATATCATTGTTCAGAATGTGCGTGCACCGAGTGGGGAGAAAAGTGATGATTCGAAAGACAGTTTTATGAGGAATTAGATCAGGATTTTTTATAATTTTCCTAATTACCATATGAAAATTCTATTAGGAAATTTTAATACAAAAGTGGGGAGAGAGAATATTTTCAAACCAGCAATTGGTATTAGATTCTACATCAGGATAGTAATGATAATGATGTTAGAATAGTAAACGCAGCCACATAAAAAAATCTGTTTGTTAAGAGCACGATGTTCCCACACAGAAACATTCATAAGTACACCTGGACCTCTGCTAATGGGAAGACTCACAACCAGATTGATCACATATTGGCAGATAAGAGATGACATTCGAGTATGCTAGGTGTACGAAGTTTCAGGGGAGCTGATTGTGATGCAGATCACTATCTGGTGGTTGCAAAAGTTAGGGAAAGATTGGCGTTAAGTAAACAAGCAGCACGGAGGTTTGATGTGGAGAGATTTAATTGCAGGAAGCTAAGTGAGTTTGAGATTAGGAAACAGTGTCAGGTTAAGATCTTAAGCAGGTTTGCAGCTTTGGAGGACTTAAATGATAGCGAGGATATAAATAGGGCTCAGCTAAAGAGATTCTAGGTCTGTATGAATTAAAGCAGCATAAAACATGGTTTGATGAATAATGTTTACGATTTTTAAATCAAAGGAAGCAGGCTAAAATGCGTTGGTTGCAGAATCCAAACGAAGCAATGTAGATAATCTAAACAACGTTAAGTCTTGAAGCTAGTAGACATTTCAGGAACAAAAAGAAGGAATATCTGAAAGTTAAAGTTAATAAATTTGAAACTAACGATAAGATCAGAAATATAAGAGTCTTGTACAGGGGCATCAGTGACTTTAAGAAGGGTTACCAGCATAGAACTAATATAATAAAGGAAGAGAAGGGTGATTTGCTTAGAGAATACCACAGTATTTTGGCTAGGTGTAGGAACCATTTCTCAGCTATTGAATGTGCATAGGGTAAATGATAGTAGGTAGACCTAAATACACACAGCGGAGTCACTAGTGCCTGAGCCGGGTGCCCTTGAGTTTGAGGTGGCTATTGAAAAGGTAAGAAGACACAAATCACCAGGTATTGTTCAAATTCCAGCAGAATTGATTAAAACTAGGAGTAGGAAAATTCGCTCTTAGATCCATTAACTTATTAATTCGATATGGAATACGGCAGAATCGCCTGAGGAGTGGAAGGAGTCCATTATTATACCTATCTATAAGAAGGGTGATAAAACAGACTGTAGTAATTATAGAGGCATATCAATTTAGTCAACTACATACAAAATTCTATCCAAGATCATGCTGTCCAAGTTAACTCCTCATGCATAGAGGAATGATTGGGGATACATCAATGTGGATTTCAACGCAACAGGTCATCTACTGATCATATATTTTGCATACGTCAAATACTTGAGAAAAAATGGGAATACAGAAGTACATCAGCTATTTATAGACTTCACGAAAGCCTATGATTCAGTTAGGCCTTGTGTAATATTCTCATCGAGTTTGGTATCCCCATGAAACCGGTAAAACTAATAGAAATGTGTCTGAATGAAACCTATAGCAGAGTCCAGGTAGGCAACATTTGTCTGACGTTTCCTATTAAGAATGGTTTGAAACAAGGAGATGCTTTATCGCCAATGCTTTTCAGCTTTGCTTTAGAGTATGCCATTAGGACGGTTCGGGTAAAGCAGGATGGCTTGAAAGTAAATGGTACACATCAGCTTCTTGTTTATGCTGATGATGTTAATGTATTGAGCGGAAGCATGATGCTATAAAGAAAAACACAGAAGTTTTAGCAGCTGCTAGTATGGAGATAGGACTAGAAGTAAATGCTAATGACACTAAGTGCATGATCATGTGTCGAGATCATAAGGCAGGAAGAAACAACTATATGAAAATTGATAATAGTTCCTTTGAAAGGGTGGAGGAGTTCAGATATTTGGGAACAACACTAAAGATTCAAAATTCTATTCAGGAAGACATTAAGGGCAGATTGAAGTCAGGGAATGCTTGCTATCATTCGATGCTGAATCTTTTGTCTTCAAGTTCGTTATCCAAAAATATAAAGATTAAGATAATTTTACCTGTTGTTTTGTATGAGTGTGAAACATGTTCATTCACATTGAGGGATGAACGTAGGCTGAGGGTGTTTGAGAATGGGGTGTTGAGACTGTTAGGGCCTGAGAGGGAAGAGGTGACAGGGGAGTGGAGAAAACTACATAATGAGGAGCTTAATGATCTGTGCCCAATACTGTTTGGGTGATCAAATCGAGAAGAATGAGTTGGGGGGTGGGGGGCATATAGCATGCATAGGGGCTAAGAGAGGTGCAAACAAGGTTTTGATGGGGACACCTGAGGAAAAGAGACCACTTGGAATACCCAGGCGTAGATGAGAGGATACTATTAAGATGGATCTTCAGGAAGTGGGATGTGGGGGCATGGCCTTGATTGATCTGGCTCAGGTTAGGAACAGGTGGCGGGCAATTGTAATTGCGACAATGGACCTTTGAGTTCTATAAAATGCGGGGAATTTCCTTACTAGCTGAGAAACGGTTAGCTTCTCAAGAAGGACTCTGATCCGTGGACTAAGTAAGAGTAAGAATGGTTCTTGTAATAAACCGGATATTTCCCTAATAAAGAGAATTAAGCGCCTGCATCTTCAAACGGAGACGCAGTGTGTTTATTGTGAGCTAGGAACTGAACTTGTGTACGAACTCGTGGCTTTTACTGGCTTACTGTACGGACTGTCTGTGAGATCCATTATTACTGCTGGGTCCACCCAGAAATCGTGTAATCTTCCTGCACGTATCAACTGCGCAGCCAGCCTTGCAGTTTGCATGCGTGTTGCTGTTCACTGGCGTTTTATTTAAAGAGAGAGTATCGAGTCAGAAGCTATATGAAGGGGCGTCAACATTATGCAGATTTCATTGAAAAATTGGTTAAAGTTAATAGCGATAAATGACATGCTGTTGTCCATAAAACAACACGAGTTGCTTCGAGGTACTACAGTGCTTAGAGTCACTGTTAGTAGAGTGAGCATGGCTGTGTCGCTGTAAAGTACTACACTGCTCAGAGTTATTAGTTAGATTTTCTTGTGTATTGTTAGATATATCTTATTAAATCTTTCAAAATAAAATTAGTGTACATAGCAGCACATAAAGAATCACGTCGTACCTCACAGAGAACACAGTGTGATTCCGTTTGAATAACCAACTAACTGATGATGTATAGTGGAATATAATATAATACACACAAATGAACATAATGCACTGTATGGGCAAAGTGCAGGGTGTTAGCGTCAAACCTAGCAGTTCATGTAATTTCCAGTAGGCTGTTTAGGTTTGAGTGACTTACTGCATGGAGCTTATTCCTTATAGGGAAGCTGTTAGTTGCTCAGCTAGTCAAGAAATTTCATTTCATGTAACCCGAATGTGAATTACCTCACTGTGGCCGTCGGTCTAAACCAAATGAATCCAGCACACGCCCTCCATTTTCCTTTTTTTAAGATCAATTTTTGTATTATCCCCGCATATGCGCTTAAATCTTTCAAGTTGTCTTTTCAGGTTTCCCGACCAAAATTTTGTATCAGTTTCTCAGTGTTTCTATGCGCGTCACATTCCGCTCTCATCCACGTCTCGTATGATCACCCTAATAATAATTACGGTGGCCAAGGTTACCACTTAGTTACGAAGCTCCTCATCATGCCGATTTCGCACGTACAGCCATGACCTACACGCTGTGTTTTTGTGTATGTGGAGCTCTGTGTGAATTGGGGGCTGTTAGCAGCTGACAGCTGGAGTCGGAGGCCTTGAACTTGTACGTGGATTGACAGACACGACACGACATTTTCTGCACTGCGTGCAAGGAATGTGTAGAAAGTAGAAAAGTAGTGAGTCCTCATGTACTCTGAGGTGCTGCAATCATAACGTGCTTGGAGTTAAACGACATCACGTTAAATGAGGATATTATTGTGGTTTGTTTCAGAAGATGAACTTGGCCATAAGCATATCTAGGAACTTTTTTAAGGAAACACTTGCAAGAGTTCCTCTCTGTTGAAGTTCTGTACCCACAAGCACAGTCGTGGCCTTTAAGTTGTCATTCTGCAGACATTTTATCCCTGAACAACGAAGTACGCGAATGCAGTTGATAGATCGTCGTTTGATGAAGCGCTGTGTTGCCGCGTTGACTTCAAAAGTTCGCCATAATATCAGTAGCGCCAGGTTCTATACAGAACAAGTTGCCGCATCCCCAGGGCTTCGGCTGTGTCTATGCAAATATCGGGGTAAGGGAGCCATGGGTGTGTACGAATATGTGTGCTTTCTTTACATCGAGATCAACAGGCCTGCTTCTTGGTGTGACGATGCTGCAGTCTGATTTGAGCCCTGGTCTCTTCTGTTGTAGTGGTTTTGTAAAGCCTTACTGAAACAAGCGATGTGACTTCTTGGATGGGGGATCGGACCGTTGGAAACCTTTACCATCAGTTCAGCTGTTTCTTCTTGGTGTTGCAGTGCCTTCGCCTTCTCTAATGTCGGGGAGGTTTTTAGATGATTTTAAAAATGTTTATATTTTATTAAGGATAAGAATTTCATTGAAGTTAGAAGGGTTGACTTAAATAAGAAGCCAAAAGTTACAGAATACGGCTAACATGGCGCAATCGGCCTCGTCGTACCTACAGCAGGGATAGTAGCGCGGAAACTTACAAGGGGGATTGAAATGAAAATTGAGAAGGTAATTGGAATAAATAAGTTTGAAATTTAGTAGAGCAAAAGGACTTGAGATGCAATTGAGATTTTGAGAATAATACCAGAACAAACTCTGGACATAAATGTAGAATCGTGTGCTTGCTTCATAGACTGGCAGAAGGAATTTGCGTGTAAACGGGGCCAAATTAATGCAGATCTTAAAGGAAACTGGTTTCGATTTGCATGCAATATAACTGATCAGCAGACTGTACGTCGATCAGAATGTTAGAATGGGATTGGACCAGTGGGACACAAGAAGTGTAAATATTGGAAAGGAATTAGACAAGTGTGGAGTTTGTCACCGATTCTATTCAACTTATGCAGTGAGAACCTTACCAAGGGTGCTCTTGAGGCGTTTGGAGACTTCAGAATAGAAGGACAAAGAATTCACACTGCGAGATATGCAGATGCCCTTGTACTACTGGCTAATGAAGGAACGATGTTACAGGGCATGATTGAAAGACTAATTGAAATTGGAAATTGCTATTGAATGGATATGAATGTGGGAGGAAAAATAAGGCAATGAGAATACTAGAAAAAAAAATCCCCAATACAGATTATGATGGATCAAAAACAAGTGGAGAATGTGGAATATTTCAATTATTGGGGTAGCATGACAACAAGTGATGGAGATCGTACACGGGAAATTAAGTCAATGGGAAAATTGGCATTAAACAAGAATAGTACTCTTTTCACCTGCCAATTGGACTTAAATTGAAGGAAGAAACTAGTAAAGTGCTACATTTTGAGCATTGCTTTGTGTGGTGCTGAAACTTGAACACTTCAGAAAATATGTCGTAAAAACCCGGAAAGTTTTGAAATGCGATGGAGAAGGATGGAGAAGATCAGTTGGACCAATCGTGTGAGAAATGAAGAAGTATAACATATGGTCAGGGAGGAGATGAATGTCCTACATGCAATAGCAAAAGGAAGGGTAACTGGTTTGGTCACATCTTGTGTAAGAACTGCCTTCTAGAACGCATTATTGAAGGCAAGATAGAGGGAAGGATAGAAGTTCAGGGAAGACGAGGAAGAAGAAATAGGCAGGTACTTGATGAGCTTAGGGAAACAAGACGATATTGGAAGTTGAACGAGGAAGCATTAGCTCTCGGTGGAGAACTCGCGTTGGAAGAGATTATGGACTGCGGACTTAAATGAGTAACTAAAACGGCCTGAAGATGGGATAATTTGCTTTGCTCTTAATAATCACTCAACAGGCAAGAAAATTGTTGTTTGTTACAGACACACGGACTGAAACATACTTTAATTCATCCTTTCGTGTAATGTGCCAGTTTGATCCGATGGGCTGGGTCTGAAACAGTGAATGGTTCTGTCGGGTGTAACGTAGTTACTGCAACAAGAGAAATGCGACTGTAAGGGGAACTTTGGCCTAGTTTTGTTAAATGTAGGTGCTTTTTTTAAAAATGCTTTGCTAGAACACGGTTGCTGAAAGATGTGAACTAGGAAAATGCTGCGAAGAAATTCAGCAGTGACATGGGTAACTGAACCACGTGTGTACCGCATTGTATGACGAATAGAGGGACTGTGGTTGCCTGGAAAAATGCTGCTTCTACATCTGATGAAGTGAGACTGAGAAGTTTCGTGGCAGAGATGTGTTTTTTTCTGTTGATACGGTGGCTCTTTCCCCCTTCCCGTTTCCTTCCCTAGGGTCTTTCGTAAAGATAAATGTTAGAGTATGCTGTTACGAGACATTAAACACCTCACGGTGGATTGGACACGTAGTACGGACAGGATAAATAAGATATCCGTACAAAAATTGGGGTACTTGGTTACCATCACCTAACTTGTCTTACGACAGGTCCGCAGTCTCTTTTAAACCGAGTCCTTCAGAGAGTGTGATCTAGTGCTTCCGCTTTTTCGGTCTCGTCTCCTGTTTTTAAGGTCATTCGGTAGCTGCTTACGTCTTCTTCATCATCTTCTCGTCCCTTCTGTCTTTCCTAGTTTGTTTTATAAGGCACTTTCTACGCAATATGTGGCCAATCTAGCTAGATTTATTTTTATTTTTTTGTGTGTAGGATATTCCTTTCCTTGACTCTGATACGTCTTCATTTATCACACGATCGTTCCAACTGATTTCCAATCCTTGCTCCAGCACCAAATTTAAAAAACTTCCAAGTATTTCTGATCTACTTATCGAATAAGTTATCGTATATCCAAGCAGCATTCAACAAGAACACAGGACTTAATTTAAAGAAGCAACTGACAAAATGCTACATTTGGAGCACACTTTTCTAGCGAAAAGAGCCTTGTTCTTGTTGAATGCTGCTTGGATATACGGTAACTTATTTTTAGTTGCCTGATTGATGGGTTTTGGTGGCAATCGCGGGAAACAGTTGCCTGTTAGTTGCGCCTTGTCTGTCTCTGCTTACCTGTCTGCATGTTATGACTGGAAAGTTACGGAACGGGTTTAGACAATGTTTGATATTAGGTAGTTTTACTAAGGTTTGTAGCATTTGTGGTTAAAATCGGAAAAGAATAGCGAGAATTGTACATGGAATACTACATGCGAGTCTTCCCGCAACTCGAGCGAAACTATGCACCGGCGCCCTAAATGTTTCCAACAGGAATTTTATAAACGTCGTATTTCAAGTACACTTTATCGTACGTCTGTTTTCCAGACGATTAAATAGAAGTGAGGCAACGCGCCAGAATTTTTACGTTATGCGTACTTTATCTACCGTGTTTCGAACAGTAGTTTCTTACGTTCTGGGCCAGTAGTCTTAGTACGTACGACGCAGTATTCAACAGCGTCCCAGTTGCCTTAGCGCAAGATTAAGAAACACTGCCAATAAGTGTCCTGACGTGCAACTTGGGCTGTAGAATCAGTCTTTCACGGCACACTTTGCACGTTATTGCGGTCTAAAGATAATTAGCACCTCACCCGATGTGCATGGCTCCTCAGTATTGTTCGTCTTTCCGTGGACCCTGTCTGAGAGCTACTTACTGTACCGTATACGTACGGTGGCTACGGCTGTTAAAGCGATTTGTCAGTGATTTTAGGCTTGGCCACGGTGCAGATGAGATCTCAGTCCTTCTGCGATGTTATATATGTATGTATTTGTCGTTACCGACGTTTCGGAGCAACCTGTCGGTTCCATCTTCAAGGTCAAGCGGCCCAACCTGCTGGCACTTGAAGACGGAGCCAGTAGGCTGTCCCGAAACGTCGGGAACTAACTACCCATCTGCGCTGCGTAACATCCCAGAGGATCGAAGATCTGATTGCCGTATAGTGTTTGGTTGCGATTTGATTCTTCATTCCCAATTGTTTGCTTTTATACCACGACTAAACGCGAGTTCTCTAACTTACGTGTTGTTCCTTCTTTGATGCTTTCAAGTAGCCTGCTGTGTATTTTAATATTGACGTGGAAAGCAACGATACCTCGGGCGAAGAAGAAGTACTTGTGCTGGCAAAGAAACAAGACGCGAACAACGTTCAGGCGAATCTTCCGAGTGCTGAAAATAAACCACATTACGTGAACACAGTGTGTTGTTAAGTGCGGGCCTCAAAGTGCGGACTTAAATAGATGAGTAGCATGCATAACATTACAAGTAAGTAAATTAATATACACGACTGGTAGGCTAATCAGAAATGTTTCATTTTTGGAGAACGAGAAGTCCAGCGAAGTTCAGCCATCTTAATTAAGCTTAAGGTGTGCCTAAACACGATGCAGGAGACGATTGGAGGAAGCGTTCAGGTAACGTCATGAAACGTGGGCATTATATGCAGGCTTTCACTCTACTCCGGCCGCTTTACCACCGGTACAAATAAATTTGAAGATACGGAGATCCTTATTGTGTTGCAGAATCAGACTCAAGTCATCCGGCTCGTAACCACACACTTTAGTTCGAGATGAAATAAAGTGAAATTCCAACCTGATGCAACTAGGTAATTTTATTGAAGTATTCTTAGTTGGACATGTTTCGGGTACATACGCCCATCATCAAGAGCATTGGATGTTAAGCTGCAGCATATGGTTTTCTGCACCGAGTTTTTGAATGGGCGATGGTCCTGAGAGTCGCTGCATAGGTCGTGTGTACGGTTTGGATGGTGCCGTGCGGCACCATCCAAACCGAAAGATGCAGGTCAAACAACCCTTCTGTTCGTGAGTCGTTTTTATGGAATTTCCGAAAACACACCGCTATGTGTGTGGTGTACAGCAGTGCGTTTGGGAAATATCTGCTGGCAAGAGTCAGGGAGTTCTCTCGAAGGACATAACTTTCTCAATTCGCTCTCTTCTTCCTCTTCCTGTCGGACCGTGCAAAAAGTCGGATGTCGTTTCCCCCCTCACTTTTAATGTCCCTCATGTAACGACAATACTGTGGCCTAATAGTCTATCATATTCACACTTCTCAAACTTGGCCCAGTTTCTTGCATTTTTCGGCTTCTTTGGTAAAATTTTGGCTGTACCCCGTCTTCCTCTCCTGCGGTTTGAGACTAGTAAACCGCCATATAACCTATCCTCATGTCAATCACTTCCGTTTTAACTTACACCTAATTTTTTTTAAGACTGAAAATTGAGGCAACGCGTTCGTTTGCAACGTCGGAGTATATGTACAAGTCTACATGGTGTCACAACCCAGAGATTCACAGTCTAAAACAACCGAGAAAAATATTTAGCGCTGCAGTGACCGGTGAGTGAGGGATTGCTGTGTTAATGCAGCGATGTGATCGCCTCTTTTATGTTGTACTTGTGCTGTTATGAATCAGTGAGCTTACTGAACGTAACTCGATGGTAGAATGTATTGGCGGTACTGAACTGTTTTATTCTTAGCCCTGCCACGTGTGAAGTTCATTCATTACAGATTCTGTTCCCGCTTCACAGGAATCGTACTGCTTCTCACGTACGCAGAGACCAATCTGTTAATGCTGTTTAGAGAAATAATCAATGTTTATTGTGAGAATGGCACACAAAACAAATAGACGCTGTGGGCAAAACACAGAGGTAAATGAGCTGCAAAACAGGTGGTACGTACCGTTACCACTGTTCTGTAAATGTTAATCATGGGTCCTGTCTGCCCGACTGTTATGTAGGTGTGATGTGTGTTTTGTTTACTCCGTTTCGTTTTGTTTGACGTCTGTTTACAGCAGACGTTTTAGATGAAGCCGCGGTCAGAGCCGCGAAGTTTCAAATCGCATGACAAAATGTTCTTTCAGAAGTATTAAACTTTAGCAAACTTTATAATGACTCGGATTGAGGGCAGAACAAAGTAAAACAAATAAATTTTACGGAAACTTTGTGTACAGTGTATGATTGATCACGTGTTGAGAACCAGATGCGATTTGTTCTCTGAAACTTGTGCTACGGGATTGCTGTATTCGTTTATATGACGGATTAGTGTTAGTTTGATAATATGTTTTCCACTTAAATTTGGATTTGAGAATCAGAATTACGACAAGAATTCTTGCATTCTTATGTGGGAATGAAGCATGATCTCTTACTGACAAGAGTTTTTAACCTGAGTGCAATGGGACGTAGGCCTGTTTGGACGTAAGAAGAAAGTAGTATTCCAAAGTGAGCAATTTTGGTTACTTGATAATGAGAAAGCGTACGATTTATACATTTTGTTGTTAGGATAGCTCGTAAAACTAGTTAAAAACGGGTACTTGGAAGAACTAGATGGAAATGGTAAGGCGCGTTTACACGGGTCCTCCAGGTTGATAAACACGGTTGAATCAATGAAATTGAATTCAACGGTTGAACGATACTGTTTGCACAGTTCCACAAAACTGAAAAAGGCAGTCGATTTCAAAATGGCGGCAAATGAACTTGTGCGGGAAGATGTTGTAATGTGTGATTGTTTAATGAAAGAATGTCAACAGATTTTGGAAAAAAGAAATGAAAGGAAAAAACTACGTTGGTGGGTTAAGGCGTGGATAATGAGACGTGACACGGATTGGGTGCATCAAACAGACTGTTAGTGGAGTGGACAGGTGAAGATCGAGATATGTATAAAAATCGATTAAGGATGTCTCGAGGACAGTTTTTCGAATTATTATCGAAAGTAAAACCATACATACAGAAACAAGACACAAACATGAGAGAATGCGTATCTGCCCATGTGAAGTTGCAGATTACATTGAGGTAGCTAGCTGCTGGTGATAGTTTTGGATCCCTTGAAGCTCTCTATCGCGTACCAAGAACAACGATTTCGAAGTTTCTGCCAGAAGTGTTGAATGCCATATATCTATCATTAGAGGATTTTATCAAGGTAAGAAAGTAATTTATGTTTATAGTTTATCAGTTCTTCCACGATATTTTAAATATTAAAAATATTCGAATATCCATTCTGTTTCCATATTTTAAAACATATAATCTCATTGATAGTGCGGTAAATATGGCTGTTATCATGGGAAAACTTATGCTAGTGTTGTAACTTGAAAAATCAATTAGCAGGTACAATTATTTAATTACACAAAAAGCTACAAGAATATAACATTAAAAATATTAATCAATGACATCTTTTAAGTTGGCCGTAGCTTGGGCTAGAATGTCCTGTACTCCCTCTTGGTGGAGTGAGTGAGCTGAGTATGGGGAGGAGATTGACGAATAACAGGATGAGGTAGCTAGAGGAGAGCTGGTGTGTCGTGTACCCTCATCTAACTTATACATTCTTTCATCCATCATTATTTGTTGTAGCTTTTGTTGACAAATCAGAGCGCGTTGCAATGGCATCTTTTTCAACTGTACAGCTAAACTTTTCCCAAAGAAATCAAATTCATCTTCCTGAGTTTT
>Ga0123352_10013869_pt1 | contig 12807 bp, 10 predicted proteins | sample TergutLab28metaG_FD_89700 | JGI IMG/M metagenome (GOLD analysis project Ga0123352, IMG submission 89700) | Labiotermes labralis P1 segment gut microbial communities from Petit-Saut dam, French Guiana - Lab288 P1 | ecosystem: Host-associated > Arthropoda: Insects > Digestive system > Gut ... | reverse complement strand
TGTATATCTGCATACATGTATATTTTAATTCAAGCCAGTTTTCAAATAAATAAACCACTCCAGCTTAGAAATTTGATGGGCATTGAAATTGGGTTTTATTCTATGTGTTCCCATATTCAGGCATTTCTGCAGTGGGTTCCATTGTGGTAAAAGCTCATATGAGGGACATTTTGCCATATGATCGCTATACGCACTATTGTTCATGATATATTTCATGGGAATCAAACAATAGAACAGAAGTGGCAGATTAGGACTTTTAAAACGATATGGACTGTGCTATGATCGCCTTTCGGATATGACGCCGTGAAATTTGGTATATGTACACAAAGTGCAGAACTACGTATCTTCCAAAAGTCACATCCCGGAAGACGGTGTCTTGCTATTTGTCATGCCAAGTATCGTATTTTGAAATAGAAATCTAGAATATGTCATTTCGAATAGCAGTTAGTGTGTTAATAATTTATTACTGAAATAGGAATCAGTTAGTGGAGACAAATCCAAGTTGTTGAAACAAAATGTTTTACTGTTACAGAGAAAAATGAAGAAGGATGTCAAAGCACTGAAAGAGAAAATGAAGAAAGACATACAAAAAGAGAGGGAAAAATACCGGAGAGAAATGCAGAATGCGAAGGTAAGATTTCCCACGCACACAACAAATGTTTACTGCTCTACATTCATCCAACCCAGTGCTTTTTGCATTTCTGGCAAATCAGGATGTTTTAAAATGATATGGACTGTGCTATGATTGCATTCAGGTTATGACACCGTGAAATTTGGTATACATACACAAAGTGCAGAACTACATATCTTCCAAAAGTCACATCCTGGAAGACGGTGTCTTGCTATTTGTCATGCCAAATATCATATTTTGAAATAGAAACCTAGAATATGACATTTCAAATAGCAGTTAGTGTGTAAATAATTTATTACTGAAATAGGAATCAGTTAGTGGAGACAAATCCAAGTTGTTGACACAAAGTGTTTTACTGTTACAGAGAAAAATGAAGAAGGACGTCAAAGCACTGAAAGAGAAAATGAAGAAAGATATACAAAAAGAGAGGAGAAAACACATGAGAGAAATGCGTAACATGAAGGTAAGATTTCCCACGCACACAAAATATGTACCAATCTACAGTCATTCAACCCAGTGCTGTTCTCATGTCCTCAGACTCCTTACCCAATTTCACATCACTATAACTTATTTCTTGCATTTTAGGAGCAATAATTTTAATTATTTTGTCGTCAAGCCCAAGAAAATTCTTGTTAATTAACATATTCACAATACACGTATAAGACCTCATGTTTGAAATGTAGTGCCATCATCCAGATGTCCAAGTGCACGTAGTAAATTAATTGGTTTTTCGTTAGAATATTATGAAACAAATGAAGCAGTTCTTCTAACACGCCTTTTTGATTGCAGGAACAGTGCACCCTACAAAACATAACAATGCTATCATATGCAGTTCTTCTTCATCAAGAGCTGAACATGAGAATAGAGAATCTGGCGGTAAGTTTTATGAACACTGCTGATGTGACGGCAGTTGTTACCGTCCTCGCGAATTTTCAAATTCAAACTGTACTGGATCTGTAGGGATATATGGAGTATGAAAAGCAAATAAATTTTTATCTGGATGTACAAAATGTTTAAGCATTGAATTTCGTATTTCAACAGAATAAAACTGTTTTCTTCAGTTTCATTATACTGTGTAATGCATGGTATATTGTTGACGTTAATTCAGCACCGAATGCGTTCACATTCAATATCTCATATATCCTTTGCAGATGCAAAGAAAGTTCAATTACAGATATAGCGAAGATTATACAAGCAATGTTGCATCATTATAGTTCGCAATATTAAGTGATGGCAACAGTTCGGATATAAGCATTACCATTTTTTTAACACGCCTTTCTGTTTGTAGGAAAGTTCCACACAAGACAGTATAGCAACGCGAATGTACGCAGCTCAGGTTGGTCAACAGCTGCACTGGCAAAACATGAGAGTTACAAATGTGCAGGTAAGCTTTATGAACACTGCTGATGTGATGGCTGTGCTTACAGTCCTCGCAAATTTTCAAATTCAAATTGAACTGGATCTGTACGGATATATGGAGTATGGAAAGAAGATAAATTTTGATCTGGATGTACAAAATGTTTAAGCATGGAATTTCGTATTTTAACAGAATAATTTTTTTTTTTTCAGTTTCGTTATACTGTGTAATGCATGGTACTTTGTTGATATATGTAAAATGATATATGTCACCCTCTTGTTAATTCAGCACCGAATGCGTTCACATTCAATATCTCATATATCCTTTGCAGATGCAACAAAAGTTCAATTACAAATATAGCGAAGATTATAAAAGCAACGTTGCATCATTATAGTTCACAATATTAAGTGATGGCAACAGTTTGGATATAAGCATTGCCGTTTGCTGGGATGTGGCGTCTAGTCGTTTCATAGAATGAGGCAAAAGTACTGAACAGAAGATCGACCAAACTATACGGCGTCACCTTCCAGTAGACAGGCAACAATTTCAGAACTCCAGTCTTAGTCTATATATGTCCAGAAACTTCTATTGAGATATCTGTTGTACTATTGCAGCATGTTTCCTGTATTATAAACCAGAAAATTTCTTAACTGGCACTTTCATAGGAAAGAGCCTAATCATTTCATTGTAAACATAAGACTGTATTGATATGACGCATTTTTGAAGGCTGGAGTTTTCCGTTGGCTGCAGCAGGGTCTCTCCTGAGCTATCAGTTTGAAGATTCGGGTAACTGCATATGTCAATATTTGCACACTCATATGCGTGCCTATGTGCATACAGATAAATTTTTCTATCAGGCAGTACCTATCGTCAAGCCCAGAAAATTCTTGTTAATTAACATATTCACAATACACGTATAGGACCTCATGTTTGAAATGTAGTGCCATCATACACATGTCCAAGTGCATGTAGTAAATTAATTAGTTTTTCGTTAGAATATTATGAAACAAATTAGCCCTTATCCTGCTAACGTGGTAAATACGGTGAGCTCGTAATAATGCCAGCAAATGGCAGATGGGTTTTAATTCGGCATGTAAAGGGTTAAGCATTTCTTCTAACACGCCTTTTTGTTTGCAGGAAAGTTGCATCCAACACATTACAGCAACGCAAGTGTTCGCAGATCATATTGGTCAAGAGCTGAACATGAGATTAATGAATCTGGCGGTAAGTTTTATGAACACTGCTGATGTGATGGCTGTGGTTACAGTCCTTGTGAATTTTCAAATTCAAATTGTACTGGATCTGTAGGGATATATGGAGTATGGAAAGCAAATAAATTTTGATCTGGATGTAAAAAATGTTTAAGCATGTAATTTCATATTTTAACAGAATATTTTCTTTCAGTTCCCTTATACTCTGTAACGCATGGTACTTTGTTTATATATGTAAAAGAATATATGTCACCCTCTCGTTAATTCAGCACCCAATGCATTCACATTCAATGTCTCATATATCCTTGCAGATGCAACGAAAGTGCAATTAGAAATATAGCGAAGATTACAAAAGCAATGCTGCATCATTATAGTTCACAATATGAAGTGATGGAAACAGTTTGGATAAAAGCATTACCGTTTTCTGGGAGGTGGCATCTAGTCATTTCACAGAATTAGGCAAAAGTACTGAACAGACGATCGACCAAACTATACGGTGTCTCCTTCCACTAGACAGGCAACAAACCAAAACTCCAGTGAGAGTCTATATATGTCCAGAAACTTCTATTGAGATATCTGTTGTACTATTACGGTATGTTTCCTGTATTATAAACCAGAAAAGTTCCTTTATAACAAGTTTGTCTTACAGGTGGTGTGGAACGAAGCCATGCAGCACGAGATATGGCGACGCCGCGAACAAACCAGCAGGGTGGGACAACTACAACTGGATTCCCGCCACATCGTATATGCCATCAGACGTTAAAGTAGGGTCCTATAACTGTGCTGAAAGAAAGAATGCTTATCCTTAGCCTGCTTAACAATTTTCACGTGCATTTTTATTCACAGTGCAGTCCAAAAGTTTCAATTAACAACCTGCACTTTATAATACAAAGTTGACGTGTTCTGTAAAGTGATCTCATTGTATGTAGCCAAGTACTTAAGCAATGTTAACATTCTATTCACTTGTGATATCTGACCTAAGTGGGACATGTTACATGTGCTGGTTTTTCGTGTTTGCAGTAAAAATCTGTAAAAACTATTCATGTCGGTTCACATGTAACGACTTGTAATTCGCTTTGGAATTTTACTACAGTTTTTGGACAAATTCCATTCTTATTCGTATCAGACAGTAATGTCGGACACTTTACATGCAGATCGAAACATTTTATTTCTCGCGTCTCGAGGGCAGCTCTTTATATGACAGACATGATCTCACAGCAGTATTGATGAAGAATTCAGTCTTGTGGAATGTGGCACCGTGTATATTGGTATCTAAGTACTAACACTTCATAATAGTTTGATGCTTCATTATTCAGTGTAGTCCATGAAGACTCCTCTTGAACTACTCTGAACATGGAAACAGTAAGCTCTTCCGAAGCATTGGACGATATACACCAAGCTATGTGGCGTCATATCTCAGAGAACTTCAATAATTTTCAACCCTTCACATGGGCCTATTGATCGCAGAGGCGAACATCTCGACACCTAATTTATTTGTGATTTATTTCACGACGGTGTCGGTAGTGACTCTCTGCAGCATCGAACTTTAAGATGGTTGGTGCACATAGCAGGAAGCAGTCACATTTAATTTGAGATACTCTCCCATAACCTTATGGGAGAAACTGAAGAAAAACCACGAAAACCCACAGTTAGAACAACCCCTCTCTAAGTTTAAGTTTGGAAGCAGGTTCTCATAAATCGACACAGGGTTCGTAACCAATCAACAGCAAATACTTAGCCTCTCACTAATCATCTTATCGTTCGACACTACATAATCTGACTTACAGAGAAGCCGTTAAAACTTTAACAAACTGATACATAAGACGTCACACAAATTGCGTCATTTGCAGCCCTTGACGTGTTGCAGGCTGCAACAGTGTTGAACAATGAGCTGTAATCTCCTGTTCCTAAAAATCAGACAGGAGACATTTTGTAAATTTTAACAAACAATATGTTTGAAACTTTTCAGGATGTGCAAGACATTAGAGAAGAGGACATGCGAAAGGTGGAAATGTGCAGAGGTGGTGAATTGCAGGCGTCATACTTATTTTTACAGTATGAAATTTGTAAGTAACTAATTTATATATTTCATTTCTTTCTTCAGCGGCCACCTCCATAAGTCCAAAAATATTTTGCTGGCCAGGATCCAGCTTTTGTGCAGCTGCAGTTAGCCAAATTTTTTGGCAAAACAGTACCAAATTTGACAGCCTGGCTGCAGCACGTAAATTTGCTGTTAACACTGGTCGATACTTCAGGACGGAAGGTGGATTGGTATACATGAGTGTTTCCCAAATTTCTTTTTTTCATTTATCTTGCTTTCAAAATGTGTGAAGAATTTGGACCAATATAATTCACTTATGAAAAATTAAATATGACAAGAATGTTAACGTTGATCTAAATCAAAGAAACGTCCAACGGAACACATACAACTTGACATATTCCAAATAGATATGTCAGTTCAAGTAAGGCTTCTTAAACTCTTGGGCAATGGATCCTTTTGAAATTCTGGTGAAACATACGGACTCCTTCTCAGGAAAATTTATTTAAACAAATAATATAAAATATACATATTTGGATTCTATATCCATATACAAGTATTACGATCTGCATTGTAGACTGTGTTACAAAGGAAAATAATTATGCCCAAATACATGTGTCAAAATATTAAAAAATAACAAATTTGGAATATGGCAATATATGTGTTTCTTTATTTATCGTTTAAGTCAAGAGCACTAAAATAAATGAATTCCAAAGACAGGCAAGTTGAAAAGATATTTCACATTTTTAGAAAAACTTTGCAGTGTGAAGAAATTGTGTTCTGGCTTTCCTTTCTTAACCTAAAATAAATGTAGAAAGTGAGATATTTTGATGTTAAAATGTTACTTCCAATTAGACTGGTAATCTAGATCGGTGATGATGATAGCCTTGGGGGATGTTGTGTTTACTTTCTGTGACACGTGTATTGCTAAAAGTGAATGTTCTGTTGTCATCATAGATGTATAGTCCTTCATTATTTTTTGATTAGTTGTTCAACATAAATGTGTGTACTCTAAAAGTATGTAGATTGGAAATGAAAGTATTATATTACACACACGAGGAAGACATTATGAAGTGCAACATAATTATTAGTATTTCCATAAGTGTATGTACGTTTTGTACATCCCCTGCTGGTATGTTCGTCTCTGTACTGCCACTTCTATGGCAGTAGAAGCGAGGCCATTGGTTTACAACGTATTTGTGAACTGGGTGATGATGCCAAGGACTTTGTTAAAACTGCTTTTGTGCTGGTCGTTTATTTCACTCCCCCCCCCACTTCTTATAGCTTCACTAAAAATTTGAAATCTCCATCTTGTATCGATTTAAGGTCCCTTATTTGAAATGTGTAATGCCTTCATCCTGTTATCTCTTGTTCCCATACAATGGCCATTATGAAGGAGGCGTTGTGCAAAACTTGATTTGGATTTAGTGTACTGAAAAAAGTGTAAACGGTTTTTGTATCGAGGTAAAAATTTCCTGGTAGCCAGGCTGACACATGCCATGTGACAATCGGAGAAGTCAGTTGGTTAACGTCCTGATTATACATAAGTTACATGTTATTAGAGCCTGGGTTTTTTGTAGGTTAAATTCTATACAATTCTTAGTTGGGAATGCTGTTTTTTATTTGGTGTTTTTGAATTGTTTAGTAACAAAATTGCTTTCTTTTGAATAATTAAATTATTGAACACATAAAATCAAAAACAGCATTCCAGACTATGAAATTGTGTAGAATGTAATCTAAAAAAACCCCATTTTCTAATACCTTAAAATTTACCCATGGTCAGGATGCTACCAACTGCTTTGTCCAGACTGTCACATAGCAAAAGTCAGCATAGCTAGCAGGAATTTTTAAACTCATTACACAAATCATTTACATTCTTCTCGGTACAGAAATTCCAAATCAAATTTTTGCAACACCTCCCCAATAATGACCAGTCTATGCTAACAATAGATAATAAAATGAAGGTATTGAGCATTTCAAATAAGGGACCTTACATCGATACGATAGAGAGATTTTGAATTTATAGTGAATCCAAAAAAGAAATCAAATGACCAGCATATTATCAGTTACAACAAAACCTTTGACGTCATCAGCCAGTTCACGACTGCTTCATAACAGCTCAACTCGCTCAGAATTTCCCTAGCGGTGGCGGTATATGGAGATGCACGTAACAACAGGGGATGTACGAAGCTTCATACACTTACGTCAGTACCAACAATTATATTCCGCTTCATAACATACGTCCACCTGTAGTGCTCACATCATTCCACCTTCCATGCGTGGTTAAATTAGATAACACAGTACAGCCAATCATGGTGCCCCTGAAGCTTTCAGAATCTAGAGTGAACAAGTTCCTAGACGTCTGTTATATAGCCACATCTAATAAATCTGGATTGGACAGCGAATTGGACCTGATATCGACACTGAAGGCTGCAGACCCATTAACAATTGGAGCTGCATGGCACGGTGTGTGTCCGGCCATCCTCACGAGGAACTGTGCATGGCATTGAGCCCATGGCTTACAGCAAGACGTTACTCACAAGAGAGACTTCAACACCTACTAGTCACAAATTACACAGGAGGTCAAGCCCGAGTCTTAGCCCTAGCCAGGTCAGTACACACAGTGATAAAACCAGAGGATGTCTTCAGTGGAACTGCGTGGTAGACCACTCTCTTCCATAGTGACCTCTGGTTTGTGACACAATTTTAGAAAATTTTGAAAGGTGTTGCGAGAGGCTGTTTTTTGCTGCTTCATATAAAATTCAATAGTTAAGCTTGACTATGCTTTATGCCACAGAAATTTCTTTAATTGTGCTCATTTTTCTTCTTCAAAATTATGAGGGCTATCCAGAAGGTAATTTACGTTTTGGCGTGGCGAGGTGATGGGCGGCGCTAGCGCCGCCATTTTGGTGTCAGAGTGTCCCCTCACTCAGTATGCGTCCAGCTGTGGTAGTGTGCGGTTTGTGCTGTTTCTGCTTTGTTAACAGTGCATTTTTAAAATGTGTGCTGCAATAGAAAATCCCGCGAGTTGTGAGGTGCGTTTGGTGATAAGGTTTTTGTTGGTGGAAAACCACAAACCAATTGAAATTCATTGGAAACTTTGTAAGGTGTTTGGAAACGAAGTAATGAGTGAAGGCGGAGTAAGGCAGTGGTGCATTATGTTTAAAAATGGCCGCACTAATTTTCACGATGAAGAGCGAAGTGGCCGACCGACCATTGTGACTGATGAACTAGGGGCGAAAATCAATGAAAAGATTCATGAAAACCGCCGCTTCACAATTACGGAGTTCTCGCTTGAGTTTCCTCAAATTTCACGAAGTTTGTTGCATGAGATTATGACAGAAAAGCTAGGCTACCATAAATTTTGTGCCAGATGGGTACCGAAACTCTTGTTAGAAGACCACAAAAAACACCGCATGGCAGCATCATTGACATTTCTCGAGGCCTATGAGAAAGATGGTGACTCACTTCTCGATCGTGTCGTAACTGGGGATGAGACTTGGGTAAAACATGTGACTTGTGAGAACAAAAAAGTCTTTGGAGTGGGGACACACAAGTTCTCCCAAAAGACCAAGGAAATTTTTGCAAACTTTGTCAGCAAGAAAGATCATGGCGACCGTTTTTTGGGACAGGGAGGGTGTGCTTCTGGTGGATTTCCTCGAACGTGGTTCAACAATAAACTCTGAGAGATATTGTGAAATATTGAAAAAGTTAAGAAGAGTGATTCAAAAAAAGCACCGGGGAAAATTGAGTTCCAAGGTTTTGTTTTTTCATGACAACGCCCACCTGCACACGGCCAATCACACTCGAGAGCTCTTGGATCATTTTGGATGGGAGGTGTTTGATCATCCGCCGTACAGTCCGGATCTTGCGCCAAGCGACTACCACTTGTTTCCAAAAATGAAGACCTGGCTCGCAACGCACCGCTTTGACGACGATGCGGAACTGCAGGCAGGCGTGAATGAGTGGTTGAAGTCTCAGGCGGCAAAATTCTATGACGATGGAATTAATAAGCTTGTGCACCGTTATGATAAGTGCCTCAATTTGAACGGCGACTATGCCGAAAAATATTTTAAGATTGTGGCTTTTAAATGTATATAATAAAAAATGTTTCCTTTCTCTTGGGTATTTTTAATTCCAAAATGTAAGTTACTTTCTGGATAGCCCTCGTATTACGATTTTTGGGTAAATCCCTGCGAGTACCGCCATCTTTTATGCATTAGGAAGCTACAATATGCTGCTTTTGTTTCATGTGTTTCTGAGAACATTAATTTTCCACATTCCTTACACATGATAATCTGCAGATATATCGCAGGAACATACACTTCTATATATAAACTGCACTGTTTGTCACACGCAGTCTGCACTCTCTCCCAGTAGTATTCATATACACAACACTTTCTTCATCTCACTACAGATTCACTTCCCTCCTCTCTTGCCATTTAGTCACATGTTGAAGCACGAATAATTATATCAATTTTTCTCCTTCGTAATTATTTTTTAAAACCCACAGCACTACATTGTCCTTGAAAACCACAACAAAACAGCTACTATTTACCTGTTACAGAGCCTCATATATATCACAAGCAGCGCGTAGGGTCTCTTGTCGAACCACAAAATTTGAATAGTGTTATCGTCACGTTATAACGTACAGTGCAAGTGTAATTGCGACATTAAAGAGATGGCAGTATTAAGGTAATGAAGGTAATATGGCTATAATACGTTCACTTAATATTTTTCGTCATTTTAGAAAGATCCCAAAACAAACGCGTTATGCGCTTCCCCTGGCAGTCACTGAGCTACATTAAAAATCATGACCTTATATCATTTTATAACGTGTGCCAGAAGAGAAACTTCTCCTAAAGTGAAAGGTTTTGGCCACATTAACTGCACTATGCAGTTAATAAGAGTATCCGACATATTTCTTTCAAAAACGTAACCAATATCAAATCCGAAAGCAAGGAATTAACACATCAACAAAAGATTGAAGAGTCCTTTTAGGTGCCGTCGTGTAGTCGCGGAAAGCGCCTCTAAGCTTCGTCACTTCCGCCGGTCCTCATGTATCAACTCGTCTGTCAATGGAAAAATTTCAGTAAAATTTGTTATTGGCAATTTTGTGAAAAACTATTGAGAAAAAAATAATGTGGTGAAGGAGGGGCCAAAATGTCTGGCACTTTGTATGATGCCAATAGAATGTACGCCCAAATTTCTCTCTCGCCGAAAATATATTTAATATATATCGTACACATATATAACACAATATGTAGGATAATTACGGTAGAGGAGTACAGCGCTCAGAATGTCCTAAAGGACATGATTCAAGTACGAAATTCTGGTATGTCTGGGAAGAGTGCAAGCATTGCTTGTGATGTCACTGGAGGGCGCGAATAGAAGCAAAGACGCTGCAACACACTGCCATCACCATTAACCTCATTCCAACCAGGTCACCTTTCAAAACATTCGGCCTCCTGTGAAGTAACATTCCGATATGTGACCAGGTCTTTCAGTTCAGGCTTCCAGCAGGTACGCGAATAATGTACAGTAGATCGTGACAGAGCTAAACGGTACTGCGTCTGAAGACAAGGTAACCGTCCTTAATAAAACTGTTATGAGTATCCTTCCCATGAAACAGAACGGATAGAGAAGTTCGTAGGGAGCATTTCAAAGTCTTTCAGCTTTCCACACATCTTCTGATTATGCAGACACCATTCAGTTCTTAAGCTTTATATGTGAGTTCCTTCTGGCAGGTGATCAGAATTGTAAGCACCCAGAGTCTGAAGCAGTTCAAATTTAAACCACAGAGTCCCAAATATTATGTAGTAAAGTACTTGATACTGCGATTCATTGCACATTATGATTATCAGATATAATTTCCTCTTAACACCTTAGATGCATATCACCTGCCAGTCACCTACCACAGATTTCATCCTGCTAGAACTACAGAATTTTCGGCCCTTCTTAATAAATTCACAGATGTGAAGCAGCTTTGAAGACCTGACTGTGAATTAAATCATTTAGAATCCAAATTCAGTCTGTAGAAACTGATTAAACGCCACGCGACTCTACTGCTTCCATGTTGGTCGAAAATAAAATCAACGTCCCGGAAATATAAAGCTCTCTGTCTTATGTCATGTGTTCAAGCGTGAGGAGAGGCTGAGAAAGCTGCCGTATGAAGCGCAGGGTCCAGCTTGTAAAAGCGGCAGTTCACTGGATCAGGCGAATGATTCACAGGGAGTCACTTGAACAGCAGGAAACAGTGAGGTTACATCTGAACCTAACTCGCGGTGAGATGAATGGAAATTGTGGGTGAAAAAACACTGCTACTAAGTACATGTATTTTAATTTTAGACTGTTCTAGATTTCGAAATTTAAAGTGCGTGAAATAGTAAAGTTGTTAATGAAAATAATCGTGAATACAAAATTGCATACACATGAAGGAATACAAGTAGAAGACAGGATTTTTCGCATCTAAAAGAGTACTAAACGGTATTCTACTGCGTAAATGTAGTAGTTTATGAAAATTCTCAAAAATAAGAATGAATGTAATAATGAAATATTGAGTACTCATTAAATCACATCCTGTAATCATTATCAACTTTCGGATTGCGTGTTCAATCTAAAGCCTTCTGCTGCGGCACAGTCTCAAGGTGGTAAACTGGAGAGTAAAATCAACACATTTCTATTCCAAACTCCATTTCGTCTATATGGAGCTTCCTACAAAAATATTACAAAATCAGACGAAACAAACAGAACATGTAATAAAACCACTGCAGTATTTTGCATGCAAATTGTCGTGAATGCTCCCTCCACCCACACGTGTATCCCGCATTCCTCATTGGGACTTTTACTAACCAACAGCACGAGTGATAATGTTGTTATTTCCTAAATACGCTAGTCGGTAAATTTCACAAACAGCGCTAGAAGTTTAATTTAAATTTTCCCCTTGTCAGGCCACTAAATTATTCAGTATTCACGTCGTAACCCTTCTCATTATAGGCGACAGGAATATGACAGCCTTGAACAAGGCTGCGAGCACTTCTTCCTATGTTCAAGTGACTAAGGTGCCATTATATGTAATGAAGACTGCGTTCGGTAAGGTGTAATCTGGCTAGGAAGTCTGAACTGAAAGAGACCTTGTACCTACACATTCTGTGCAGAAGATTACCTTCAGGAACCAGCTGCAACACACATTCTTTCACTAGCAGCATATGAATGTATCGGCTTTAGAAGTTATTTTGTTAAGTCTCTTTTAATTTGCATGTTTGGTGTAGTTATGCACACTAAATAATGTAATGTTTAAAGCAGACAACTTGTGTTAATATCTCATATACCACTGATGTGGTAACATTGTTGTACAGACTAAAGGTAGTTTTTAGACTAGACATCCCCGTTGTGTTTTAATTATATGTATATGAGGAGAAACAAAAGAATGCCAAACACAAACACAGTCTCAACACAAACTTTATCTGTGTGCAAACCAGCTACATGTTTCGGCTATATTTAACCACTACCCGGTTGAACAAAGAACCGTATATAAGAAAATTAATACAATGCAATAAAATTGTAGGGA
>Ga0123352_10013868_pt1 | contig 12807 bp, 10 predicted proteins | sample TergutLab28metaG_FD_89700 | JGI IMG/M metagenome (GOLD analysis project Ga0123352, IMG submission 89700) | Labiotermes labralis P1 segment gut microbial communities from Petit-Saut dam, French Guiana - Lab288 P1 | ecosystem: Host-associated > Arthropoda: Insects > Digestive system > Gut ... | reverse complement strand
TTTTTATTGTTTTTTTCTTCATTATTTACAATTAAGTTTATTTACAAAAATATTTATTCAATTATAACAAATTAAATATCTATGTAATTTCCTAAAAAGACCTCTACATGAAGTTTTTTTTTTTTTAAGAATTAATATTTTTTTTACTGAAAGGCAAAAATTATTCCATATTTGATTATGGAGTGACAGTAAGCAAAATAAATTGCATGATGTTAAACATACATGTAATTACATAACAAGCTGCACATAATTTCAGAATCAATCCATATGATGCTTCCAGTTCAGGTGGTTATCAATTTGCAAACAAAGGAGTTTTGTATTTGCACTCTTCTACTTATTTTTTTGTCATAGCCAGTGCATAATTAATGGATACTGTGAAGAACTATTTGTTGTAAATTTAACCACTTGCAATATGAGGATACAAAAAATTACACAATGGGGAACTTAACAATTTTCATACAAAACTTACATTTATATTGCTAAAAATCAATTCAAACTAGGAATGTCTGAGTTAAGCAGTTGCTGTCTTAATCTTAAGCCCAGTAGTAACTTATCACCTGGTAAAATAAAGCTTAGAAATATACAATGGGAAGAAAAAAAATAACACAATAAGATGGAATGGGAAATTATACTAGTAAAAATTGTCATTATTCTACACAGTCAGCAAAGAATAAACAGTGTTCTCACAGCATTTCTGATTATTCACACAATCGAACCTTTTGTTGAATTGGCATGCAGTTGAGTGTGTTATGGGTGTTTCCTCAGTAATTCTGTAATGAGAAACATACTTATAAACAGCCACAATCACTCATTCAAAGTATCCATTAAATCTGTAACTAATAATTTAAATACCACAAAGCAATATGGTATTATGGCAAAATACAAAATGCTGCAGAAAGCTGCCAAATTCCATTGCAGAGTAGTGGTGAATTCTAGTCTAGAAGTCAAATCCAGTGAAAATTCAACAGCTTGACTAGCAGTACTGATGGGACCATTTAGTTTAATGGTGATTTATGTGCAAAGCACAGTTTGTAATCTCTAATTGATTTGTAAATATGCCTGTTTCCCTGTGCTAGTGGTTAAATAGCTGAGAAATTGTGTGGCATTGACACTATACAATGTCTACTGCTTATTCAGAGCAAAACACTACAGCATTAATACCCTGGAGAATAGAAAAATGTTTTTTATGCATCCAGTTTTGTGATCTGGTAACACAGCATTAGTGAGACCAAAACATTTGTCACTGAGAGGTAGATGTTTAAAGCTCTTGTCCAAATGTGAAACTTACTAGGCTCCTTGTAGTCACATGCAAAAATAAATCATTTTGTCTTCTTCTCTGGGAACATATCTGGATTATCACTCGTATGTTCATGTCAACCACTGACTTTCAGTTGACTTAAAAAACTGTTTTCAAAAGAAAATCTTCAATGCTACGTGAGAAATTGATAGGAACTATGTACATGAATGTTGCATAGACCTTAGTCACTGGGAAAATAGGACTAGCCTTTTACAACACTGACTTGACACTGCTTATGTTGAAGAAAATTACACACTTTATGGGGCCTTGCTGCTAGACAGAATTCTTTGTCTTTAATATGGGGACTGAATTTAAACATAGCTGGAATAAAAATAATAGCAGTAGTTCATGTAATAATATAGAATGGGAAGTGTTAAGAATTTTAAAAACAGAGTGCTAGATATGATCCTAAGCCCTATATTAAAAGTAAGATGACTAACACCTTTTGCTTCCAGGTTCATGTTTTTACAGAATTCACTCTTTTTATCCATCCCTATTGCATGCAAACATTTACAAGCTGACACAGCATGCCGAAGGTCAGATTTTTTTAATTCACCGATGCCTTGCAGGAGGTAGAAATGGTTTTGATATTTTCTGCATTTTCAAAACTCAGTGTCTGAGATTTGCATAGGAAGACAATGGCCACCAGTAAGAATCTGAAGGGTGCACAGAAGTTCTACCATTTACCAATGCTCCTTCTTTTTAGTAGGGTACGTGTTGCAGTATGAAGAACTCTGATAAAATGTTTGCCTTCCCATTGTTGAATATGGAGGTTGTGGTGACACTTATGTAGGTGGTGTCAGCTGTGGAGGTAGAGTGGCAGCATACCTGGGTCCATAAGTTTCCAAATACATAGGCAGCCCCATTCGAGATTTGACACACGTACAGCTTGAACCTGCAGAACCGCTTAGGAAGCATGTCCTCCAGCTGACAGGGCACCAGGTGTTGCAAGTGGACCACCCTTCTACTGAGTAATGGTGATTAGCCCCATAATAGTGCAGATTACTATGATGAGAAATGCTATGAAGGCGACCATGCCACCAACAATATTAATACTGATGATGAGGGTGTCATTTTTATTCAAGCTTGGCAGGCCTGCAGCTGGACCTGCTTTGTTGGCAGTTCCTGTGCCAGGTTTGCTATTGGATGAAGGCTTGTCTCTGCTTGGAGGTACAGACCAGATTGTGTCAGGTTCTGTCAGTGCTCCACCCACAGCTGCATCTTCAAGGTCTTGTCCAATTTCTCTAATGCTGACAGATTAGAAGGATGCCAGACACATCACGGTATCCCAGTCCAAGGGCATCCATATGCTTTCAACCCTGCTAGATTACTGACAGAAGTGAAGACATTCTTCTCAAAATGTACACACATTGTAAGAACATGTATCTGCAAAGAATGCAAACTTTCTAAACCATCCAGGTCACCCTGAAGAATATTTGTCACTGGGTTTACATACACATCTAAAACCTGTAGGTTCTTAAGCCACTGCCATATATGAGGCTTTTCACTCGGGCTAATATGTGAGATATCGAGTTCTAGTAATGCTGGGCATAATTACAGTGTCTGGTAGACTGCTGATGACTTACGTGACAGGTTGAGTCACTTTGAGAAAGCTGCACTATGTAAACTGTAGCTACTCTATGCCTAAAGTGCTGTACTGTGTAAGCTGTAGCTATTGTCTGTACCGTGTAACATGTAGCTACTGTATGCCTATAGAACTGCACTGTGCAACATGTAGCTATTGTGTGTCTATAGTACTGTACTGTATAACCTGTGACTTTTGTGTGCCTACAGGACTGCTTATTACACTGTCTGCATCAAAATAATACCAGAACTTTTACAAAATTTAATATTCTATTTCTAGACTCTGCTACCAGTACATTTTTTATTATTTTGTTTACTTCATAAGCTGGAGACAGTTCTGTCCACATTTCAGTACTATACCTTCTAATAATAGGACATAGAAAAATAATATCATAATAGAGATACTAACTCAATTAATGCAACCACTGGTTTACAAGTGATCATACTTATAAACTTATCAGTGTCAATTTGCATTGGAACTACTTATCAGCCATCATATATCACTGTGGCATTTAATAATCAGACTTTTTTTGCTTTTCCATTGTGTGGTTCATGGCTAGCTGTGATTTTGTCAAAGCTGCTCAATGGCAGCAGTCAGTCAGCACTTACAATAATTCTTTTAAGTTTACACTGGGAAGTTTAATGCTGTTTCATTCACTGTTATGCCCTACCATTTATAACATTTCCTGATTTGTGTGTTGTTTCGCGACCATTGGTCCCTCCATTGTGAGTTCCATTGAGGCTTCCTAGGGGAGGAGCATTAGCATTGAGATCTGCTGCAATAACAGGCAATGATGAGGCACTGTGGAAGTTGGTTTCTTCTAAGTCTTGCTGAAGCTTCACAAGAGATGGACATTGCATCACCACACCTTGGATGCTATGCAGAGTCTGCAAATAAAAAATGGTTTCCTGCTGAATTGACAGGCTTGAATTCATGAATTAATAAAAGAACTGTGTATGTCAAGTCACAGACCTAACATCCTATACTTTTGCAGTGAAAATTTTTCATACAACTTGCTTAAATTTGTCAGCTCTATCAACTGATCAGTATCATCCAGCCAAACTAAAAGATCTGTGCTGATGAAATGTATGTGTATGCCTTATGAAATGACTGTCAACTTTTCACTCCTTTCTCTAAAAGAGGTATATATAAAGGGTAGGTACTCTCAGAAGGTAGATCATATGTAAGGTGTTTGCCCTCCAGACACAGCAATTTTTTAAAATGTTTGTCTCCTTGTGTCATTTAACAATTGGTCTGTAATTTCCTCACTTGCACCATTTTAAAATTATTTGTACAGTTATGTACAGTATTTTGTTCATTCTTATCAATTATTATATGCAGTAATTTAATGAAGTTTGTAATTTATTTACAAAATTTAACAGAGTGTTTCAGAAGATGGATCTATTGGTGTCTTTCAGTAAAGAAGGTGGATATCCATGTACTCAGTTTGGTCCAACAGGAAGAATTACTCTCAATTTCTGGACAGTGTACATTAGTTCATCTACCTCTACATACACACCTAACCAATGGAAGATACCAGGAAAATTTTACAATCAAAATTGTGGGTAAGGCAATTAAGACCTAGATAAGATAAAGAATGAAGTCATAATTCATATAAATGAAACCAAGAACCAAACTCACAAAATAGTGATTCAGAAAAGCCACAAAATTAACAAAATGTACATCACAAGCCGACTGCTAGCTATGAGACGCTAGTTGCACATACATAAAAATATGAAAGCTAAGCATAAAGAATCTGTTCTATCCTACTGGCCTTCCCTGTTATTTGTTTAATTTGTTCCTGATCAGGCACGTAGCCAAAATGTTTGGCGTAAGGTGCCCAAATGAATTTTTGTCAAACAAGAATACCGGTACCAGCTAATTTGTGGTATTTCCTACACCTGCTGTTAGTTCCAAATTACAAGACTCCACCAATCTACTTATTATCAGAAGTGCATCAGTCCTGTATATAATACACAATCAATAGAGACAAACAAAATTGTGCCATATCTGTACCGCAGATAAGCTGTATGAGAATAACATTAGAATGACACTCCTACGGTAAATATGACAGATAGTCTGTTATGTGATCTAAACACATCTGTACTAGAATAAATCATATGCCAAGATTAAAGATTGGTTATTAAACAGGGACATTTTCATCTGTCTTCTCTGTAACACAGTGACACATGGTTCTTCAATTGTCATGCTACAGCAGAGGTTACCAAAGTGTAATCCATGAACCACCAATGGTTCAAGAGATTCATTCAGGTGGTCAGCAGAACAGGTACACCTGTCACATTAAAGACTTTTTCCATTTGCATTATAGTTGTTAAACACACGGCAGAAAACAATTCAATAGTCAGCCCAGACTCTCAGTAATTTTCACTATGCCACACAATTAATTCACATGAATCATACACGGTACTCGTACAAACAAAGACTAAAAATTTGTGTTCCTGTCACATGGTATTGCAACTCAGTCCTACTCCAAGACACCCTGCTCCTTTCCACCAGGCGAATGATGAGTCTTACCTCCAGTGCACTGTCAATTGCTTCATATTGTCGCCTCACTTCAGCAGCTGCCTGATGCCAATTTTCTGTTAACACCTGTTTGTTTGATGAATATTTTTGTCCCATTTCATCTAACTGCTGTTCTTTTTCTGCCAATTTTTCTTTCAGAAAGGGAACCTGAAAGTGTATGAATATATTCTATATATATATATATATGTGTGTGTGTGTGTGTGTATACACACACACACACACACACACGTGCATTTCTGTGACATTCTTTCAATTAACATAACGTGTAATTGTTTCACTTGAGGGTAATATTAAATTATACAAGAGGCAGGCACACAGGCAATATATATATATATATATATTGCCTGCTTGTTATTTGCCTGAATCAATGTCTACTAAACATTAATAGCAACTCATAATAAAATAAAGTTCCTTTTAATGTCACTGAAAGATTTTAACAGACCTAGTGGATACCTTAAATGACAAGTGTTAAGTCGTGGATTAATAAACAAGATGGAATACAACCCCTGACAATGTGTAAAATATTTGTAGACAAAGAAATATATTGTTTCTGATGATCCGATTACAGCAAATACAACTAAATAACATCAATTTCAAGCCAGCAACAGGGTTGGAAAACCTTGTTCAACACAAGCACCATATAAATTAAATGCATACTGGTCAAGAATTACAACTTTTCTATATTATATGACATTACCTCATCACGAGCAGTAATCAATCTAGCCAGTATTTCTGGTGATGGTAGCTGTCCTCTTTCTTGCCACTGTTGGAGAGCATATGCTGCTGCTTCTTCATGAGAACGCAGCTGCTGTTCTGTCTGCTTGCATATAGAGCTTAGGTTGTGCAGTTCTCTATTCAGCTTCTAAAAATGAAGAAGTCGAGAAAATTATTCATCACTGACATAAAAAGTGACCACTGGAATTGTGTATATGAACTTGACAGAATGTCCTACATCAGCTACAGTAAAAACATTGTCACAGTACAAACACCAAATCCTATCCACTTCATTGCACAGTTTTTCAGAAACTGACAGTCCCAGAGTTTTCATCCATAAGTTTGAAATTGTTTTGACATTTTGAACAGAAAATGAAAAAAACAATATATCCCACATGATAGCAACCTCAGATAATGCACATGTTTGATAACTGCTCCATGACAGATATGCCATGCTCAATGGTCATACCCTCTCCACCTGCAGATTCTCATAAAAGTACAGTGACAGTAAACCAAGTGCTCCACAGCAGTGGAAACACACTACTGAACAATTAAAATAGCATGAGGTATGGTTCATATATACCTGTAACTGTTTAAACATAATTTTACCAAGACAGAATAAAATGAGAAAAGCAGGGACAAAAATACAAATGAGCCACAACACCAGGATGAAGTCACCAAATACATGTATGATAACTGTATTTTTGCTAATGCATAAACTGATAATCAAATAATAATATATCATTTTGATGACTGAGAGAAACAAGATCTTTAGCTTCTCTTACCTCAGTTTGATCTTGGTACTGATGTAATTCTTCCTTCCTATTTTTCAATTCTTGAATACGTCGCTGCAATTGAAGGTGCACATCCTGTACTTGTCCATGTAATCTTGCCCCAACTCGTTCCCAGTTTCTCACTTCTTCCTGAATTTCTCGTCGGCTTTCTTGCTCTCGCCTCACTTGTTCTGCTAGCTGCATTCTGCACAAGAAGATAATCCTTTTTATTTATTCTGTTACAATCAAATGGGGTCAGACATATGTATTTAATAATAATTACACATATTACAACAACAAGCCTATTTCAGGGCTTTTTTTTACAATGTTGTTGTACATTTGACTATCATAGAATATTGAAATAGTGGTTACATTTACTAGGGTTCAAATGTAATCTACTTTTTTTTTCACGTTCTTGTTTTTATTCATTTACAACAGTGGAATACAACAACTAGCAATTATCACTTTTGAATTACCATAACTGACACACACTAAGGGGAAAAATTATATGAATTCTCTGCCTTTCAAAACCGACAATTTTAAAATGAGGTAAGTGCAAAGCTACAGGTTAACTTCTACACAAGAAATTTTCAAAATGTTTTTAAAGAACTGGAGAATAGCTATGTATCTTCAGACATGTTGTAACGGAAGATAAGTTAGAACATAGTACATGTTTAGGAAAAAACACCAAACAGAGTACACAGGAACATTAAACCCTATAAGAATGTACTCATACTCAGGCAAATACAGATAAATCCTATTTTCTTGGTATGTCAATGGTAGTGCTCTTGTAGACAGAAACACAACACAGTATTCACAAACCCAAGCAATCAGAAAGGTGTTAAAATGCATAAGGCATCACCAGCCTTCCACTAGTTATATGTTATTCTTACAGAATGAATCATGCACTTTCTATTCTTCCTGCACACTTAGAACTGTAATTCCAAACAGTTCTTTCCCTGCCTGTTTATTCAGCATAATATAGGATGGTTTTGTCCCTCGTGTCATGCAAAAGTGCACCACTAATTTATGCCTTGATAAGTGACAAGCTAAGTTCAAATTACTTGCAAGAGTTGTTATTTTCATTATTTCTCTTTCTGTCATTAACTGTCATTTTACCTATCCCACGTCAATAAAATTTGTCACATGGAAGAACCTTCGTTAATTATTTTGTATTATCCCAGGTTTCTGTTGCAATATCACAGTATGATGCATTTTCTCATTCATCTTATGGAACAGTAGTGAGAGAGTTGGTAACTCTATAAAATCTTGAACATTTCACTGATATACTGCATATAAATAACACCTATATGATAAACCAAGCAGGTATACGACAGTGATTTGTGAAACTCCTGTCAAGAAATGGTTGCAGGAAGGTTTTGATCAAAGTAAATAACACACTCCTGATGGACAGGAAACATAAAATTTGAAGATGTGCAGTACAACAGCAGAAAGGCTAGGGTTAACACTGCAGAAAATTGAAATATTAAAACAACTAAAGAGATAAAATGACAAATTTCATGCAGTCATTTTCCTTTGACATGTATTCTACTATTACTATTAATAGCAGTACAATTAATCTGCAAGGTGGGTAGTGATATGTTCAAAGAACTAGATCACAAATCCTGCCATATGGCTTCAGTGGGGAAACATATCAAATTCACTGTCTTTGTAAGTTAACTACAATAAAAAGTTATTAACAGCATGTAATTCATTGGCAATGTAAATAAAGAACTAAGTTTACCTTTCGTCATGTAGTTCATCCACACAAGTGTCATTCTCCAGCTGGATGATCCGCAGTACCTTGAGCAATTTGGTGAGTAAATTGTCTACATCAATAATTTGATCCACAAGAGTTATAGCAGGGGAGCAGTCTTCTAGTGCTGGCAAGAGGTCCAAACTGGAACCGTCATAATCACCTGCTATGAGGTTATCAGTACAGCAGCTACCATCATCTTGCTCCAGCTCGACCTGTTGTCGATTCAGGATAGCTCGTGATAAATTTTGTAAAGATTCGCTGTTAACAAGACAAGTATTTGCAACACTTCCAGGACTGCTAAGAGGATTTGAGCATGTGTCTTCACTGTTCTGTTCCACCCTTTTATTCAGATCTTTTACATCTTCTTCCACCTCTGTAAATTAACAGAAAGATATTTACAAGGATTTGTATTTTAACGCTAAATGAAGTAGGATAGTTACAATCAAGATCATGTCTTTTAACTCGGACATTATATACATTAAATAATAATATATTTTTTTAAAAATACTCTCATGTGTATACACTTACAGGTACTCCATGCACCTTGTCCTTATTCACATTATGTATTTCAATACAACCTGATACTCTTATGCTCTTATGTACCTCCACGTGCATCTTCAATTTCCTGAACAGTGCCTTCATTTTTCAATGCTGCTCGTTTTCCTGCACCTCCAACTGCTGCATTCATTATGGCACTGATTACAGCTGACACAAAAGTAGCCCCTCGTTTGGGGGATGGTGTATGTTGTGCATCAAAGGATGGCTGTTCTGAGGGTCGATTAACATGTGTCCTCTCTGGGCTTGCTTCAACACTACTATTACTCTTACTGTAGGCTTCATTGTGAAATATTACATCCTGCAAAATATGACAAAGAAAATAATTTAACATCACAGTTTTTTAATCTGTTCCATGCCCATAACACATGTCTTCTCTTGTGAACCCATCTGCAGGCCTACATTCAACTAGAACCTGCATTTCTGGAAGTAGTTACGATTCTTTTGTAATAACTGTGGTGATGAGTGAGAGTTACTGTGATGATATTGTGTTTAAACTAAGTGTATACAAACACTAGTGAATTATTATCTATATATGTGAGTTCAAGTGTTTTGTAATTATTTTTATGGAAAGTAAGTTTTAAAACACAGTCATTAGTCACTGTGTAGGTTACACAACCATTTCAGCTATCTCACCACAAGTTGTTACTAAGCTCTACTACTCAGAAGTTACTTGCTCTTTAAATTTCCACTTTTGTGTTGTTGGAAGATGCAGTGATAAAAATTATGCTTTTCTAATGGGCTAAACTCAGAAGGAACTTTTTCTTTCTATACGCATGACTATAAAAACCGATCTACCTTCCAAAACACTGTCTTTGAGAAAAATCAAGGCATGTTCATTGTAACATGCCTTTGTCAAAAACATATGATCTCAGCCAATTTCTGCAAAACCTAAGTGGTTTAGGGCACAGTTCATCACAAAAACTTATCTCCATTGTCAACAAAGAACTGAAGGGGATAAGGGAAGAAGTAGTCTAACCACAAAATTTGCAATGAGACAAAATTCAAGTGGAAACAGCAATGTTAATGTAGTTCACAGGTCTGAGAATGTGAATCAGAAGAGGTGCCTGTGGAGGCTTCAAAGAATGATATTGCTCATGAAAATAAATACATATAGCCTGAATAAACTGTGCAAGGAATAATGGTCTATTTTGAGGTACAGTGCTCCAATACCACTAAAGAACCTGACCTCTAGAAGAACACTCCTGTGTGTTATATGACATTCTCTGCCACATAGAATAGTACTGATTAATAGTTTATGAGAGAAGACACAAAGAAAGTGTGACACCACAGTGAAGTGTGAAATATCACATACAGAATTCTCACAGATTACAAGACTATGTACCAGCTGGTGTTAAAAAAAAAAGTCTGTGATTCTGCAAAGGCCTTTAGAACATATTTAGGCTGCCCTACTAATGACCAATGATAGCAAATTATGATTTTGGGATGGTTTACAGACAGTTAAGAAGTTATTCTAGTTGCATGTACAACATAACTTTTTAATATACATCAATTCCAAAGAAATCTCACATCCCTTTCAAGATACATGACGATAAAAAGGGACTCAGGCCTACACAATGGGAAAAACCTTCAAAGTTTTAAGAACTATATACTAGCTTAATAAAATGAAATGTATAATATAGACTATATTAATTTGTATTCCATTCACTCTCACTTTTTTAAAATAATATTGACACTTGACCCTGGGCATTTACATTAAAAATGTAATTTTTCTTACAAATGTGTTTCATGCCTTACAAACTAGGTATCAGGGTATTAAAGAAATATTTTTAATGCTTTGGGGAAAAACATTTCTTATTATTAATATTACAAATTAGTTGAATAGGATAAAGATGTGATGTAAGACCAATTCTTAGAAATATCAGTAAGGTACTTGAAGGACATTCTTACACACAGAACAGCTAGACAAACTCAAAACCCCCAGACAAAAAACACACACACAAACACACAATACTAAATTTAAAGTACTACAATGTTTATATGCAGCAGTTTATGGTTATATATTATGATGCCACAGTGTTCAGGTTTATACTAGTTTAAAAGTGTTTTGAGAACAAAACTACAGTGTTTGAAAGACATTAAAGCCAAGCAGAAGTTTGCCCTAATCAATGACTAACTCTATAAACACATACATGTTACCAATCAGATTTAAATTCAGTGCTGTATGACTTACCTACTAACACAGACTGGCTTCAATTTGTCTTCCAATGCAAAGATATGGCAATTAATAAAACATTAGTAACAATTCTTGGCATGTGTCATAGATTATTTTTCTGCTTGACTTGTAAAAAGAACTGTAATATGTTCCTCTAAAGGTCTGTGACAATCCATTCATTATACTAATATTATGTCAGACATTGTTCATTGTCAGAGGTGTACCTTACACTCAAAAGCTGGTTCTGCTTCCATCATAAGATAAAAGTAATGCTATAAATCCCATTCTGCTGGATTTATCAGATGTCATGGATTGAATAGTATAGGTTTTAAAATATTACCTTTACCAAAGAACTGAAACAGAACCATCTTCTGAACAGTGCACATATCAAACATTTCTCAATGGACAACACCCAACACAGTATTGGTATAATCTGTAACATACAACAGCAGGCAATTATAAAGAAAACAATAAATAAGCTACAAAAAGTATACCTAGTTAAGGATATGATATACAAGACTGCAGAACTACAGGTACTTGTAGAGGAGAGGTTCATGCTGATTTACTGGTTACAGCTTTTATAAAATTTGGTGAATGTCAGCTGTAAGAGAACTGTCTATTTCTACCATGATATTGATTACAGCCCCTTTGCTTCAATCAAAGTATATAACAGAATATTAAAATATGCTAATATCTGAATGATTTTTAAAATATATTACCACTCACCAGAAAGAATGAAAGTTTATTATTAATATGAAAGTAATGGCAATTTTTCTGTCTGTGGCTCTTTAAAGTCACTGTGACAAGCTTGTTAGAACAGCAGTTTGAAAAGTATAGTTCACTTGAGATATACAATGTACTCATAAAAGGATTACACAGAACATTATGTTAAGTATAAATTAGAGAGAAATTACTTGCTTCTGTAAGACAGTCTGTTTTATCAACAGTGCAATCTGGGAACCAAAACTAATTTTGGAAGTGTATGTGTGTGTTACTTAATAATGCGGTCAACTGTTAAAATTATATGGCTTTGAGTGTCTGGAAAGGTTACGGCCATAATATTTTCAAAATCTTATAGTGTACTATCTGCATGGAATCCAAGGGTTGTAACATTTTATAGTACAACTAAACCATACTCCTATGAATCTTCCTTATGTATTATGTTCCCTCAGTCACCATTTTTTACATCTATTCCACTATGTCGTTTATTAAAAACACATGTCAAACACAATGTAGTTAATCTAACAATGATTACTCAAGGTAAAAACAAAAAAAAAAATCGGTTTCTTTTAATTAAAGAAAAAAAATGACATAATCAAAAAAAATTAATTATTTACATTTAAACACAAAATACACACAATAAACAACTCCCACAACACTAGAAATAAAAACACAACAAAAATA
>Ga0123352_10013867_pt1 | contig 12808 bp, 7 predicted proteins | sample TergutLab28metaG_FD_89700 | JGI IMG/M metagenome (GOLD analysis project Ga0123352, IMG submission 89700) | Labiotermes labralis P1 segment gut microbial communities from Petit-Saut dam, French Guiana - Lab288 P1 | ecosystem: Host-associated > Arthropoda: Insects > Digestive system > Gut ... | reverse complement strand
TTATCACCCGCACAATATTGGGTGAGGAGTAGAAATCATTTAGCTCCTCGTTATGCAATCTCCTCCATTCCCCCGTTACCTCGTCCCTCCTAGGTCCAAATATTCTCCTCAACACCATGTTCTGATCTCGAGACATGACCATGTACTTAGTTTTATCAGGACTTACTTCCAGTCCAATCTGCCTAGTAGCATCTACTAGAGCTTCTGCATTTTCCTTTAGAGTATGTATGCTTCCTCCCAGTAAATTAACATCAGCAGCATAAGCCAGAAGCTGATGTGTATAATAATAATAATAATAATAATAATAGGCTCGGCCATACAGTAAGGTATAGACCTTCCATTGCCGGTCTCCGGACTGGCTCACATCTGTCAAGCACTGACAGAGCTGCTGCTGATTCATACGCAACATTTGATACCGCCACTTTACCATGATGAGTTCAGCAGGTCGCGTGATTGCGTCAGCATTGTGTCGGAACTGCACAGGTGGGCATTAATTATGCGCCAGATTGATGGATTACATGCTTCGATATTACAGTAGCGGCAATGCAATTATGTTTCTTCAAAACCCGATGCCTGTTTTGAACGTGATATCTCGTCCAAAAGAACTCTGTTTCTACTTTTATTCTCTCTCCCACGGGCACCAATTGGGGGGGGGGGGGGCAGGCGGGACAAGTTCCACGCCCTCCCAATATTTTTCCTGTCCAAGAATAATTTTATTTGCTACTGACTTTAACGGAGGCAAATAAAAGAATTGGGGTGACAGTGCGGAAAAAGGGTATGATTATGTGTAAGGACTGGGTGAAACCAATTATCCCCTCTTGCTAACTTGACTCCTTGACTTGACTCCTAATACCCATGGCCGATTTTTGCCCCCACCCCCCAAGATTATTAACCAAGCTACTCCTATGCTCTCTCCGACCTACACAGAACCAATTAAATGTTAAACCAAATAGACAGTGCACTAAAAACGTAACATTGTGCGCCCGTTCGCGTAACCCCTGTTGCAATGGAGACGCAACAGTGCGATCCGTGTATTATTGAGTTGCGTGTCACTGTCAACAACATAAAAATATTTATCGCTGCACAAAAAATTGCTTGAAATGGCGCCGGGCAAAAATAAAACAACATTTTTGCTCAGTTTTAACCAAATTTTAAGTTTCTTGGTATGTTTGATACAAAAAAAAAAAAGTCCTCAGTACAAAATTTTACGAAAATCCTTCCAGTGGGAAGCCCACTGATACGTGCTGACATGCGCTTTTCGCGAGAATGCGAACGCGCCCCAAACAATGCGCAGTCTGTCACAAAACGTTCTGCTTGCTAAACGTCATACCCCAAATGCAGTGTATTGCACAGTCTGTTGCAGACAACAAAAACGTACAAATACAGGTCTGTCGTACTGATGTCTTGGACGCACACTGGAAGGATAATATTAAAACAGATAGAAATTTGAAACTTTCACCGCGGTATGCAGATGTCTTCACTCTTCTGGGATGTTACGGAGCGTAGCTGTAAAGTTGGTTACCGACGTAAGCCTATAACGGGGTAGGCTGGCTTTGAGCGTCTCGAGACAGGGACCAGACGCGAGCTTTTGTGAAAATGGCAGTGAACCTCCAGATTCATCACAGGAGGGGATTTTGTTTACCAGGTTCGCGACTGTCAAGATGCGGTGGTCAGTCGCGTGGAAATTGAGTCAGCATCCGACGTTTCGGTAGTTCTGAATCATTAATCCCTGAAGATGGACCGCCTTCGAAAACTGTCACAAAATCTAACTTCATTAAGGAACTGCTTATATATAAAATCTTTGTGCGTGTAATATTTATAGTTGAGGCAGCTGACATTATTGAATACACACGCACATATTGTGAAGGTTTTTTTGCTAATTATTTAAGATTGTCCCAACGATTGAGTTGGTTTGGACACATAAACAGAATGCCCGAAACTAGCATAGTAAAAAGAATACACAAATGAAAACCATTCACAGGAAGACCAGCTGGAAGACCCAAGTCTCGATGGGAAGATGATGTCAGGAATGGTCTGAAGAAGATGAAACGTATGAAGTGGGCAGAACAAGTACAGGACCGCCTTAAATGGAAGGATATTGTTGAGAGGGCCAAGACTATCAGAGTTGTAGCGCCATAGAAGATTTAAAGATTGTAGTTTATTTTAATTAGTTATCTGAACTAAAACTGAAAATTAAACTCTAAAACTATTGATTTGCGAACAAAAAATTACTCGTCGCACAAATCACTTCATATGAAGGCAGGCAGGGTAGCGCTCGCTGCTTTTCCAATTTGCCGTGACACGCATTTTATTTCAATTCTCTGCTGTTATTATTATTATTATTATTATATTTAATCACCTCATTTGAGAAAGGCCTCTAACAGCAATGAGTAAGAGGGATAACTCTGGCAGTAAAGGCGGCCGGTGTGTAGGGCTGACAACTTTGCCACCTTCATGTGCCCATGGTCTACAAATTCTGGAAGCCTCAACCTTCTGCAGCACTAACGGCCTGTCGAGGTCTGTACAGGGATTGCTTTACATTCGAAGAAGGTGCTGTAAATATTTTCCTCCGGTTCGCAGACACACGCCACGTCTGACAAACACTTGTTTATTTCACGTCAAAATTGTATTAGTCAAGCGACCCGACACTAAGTGATTAACAACGGCTGTCAGTTAAAATAATGTCTCTGGAGAATATGGATTGATGTCAACTTCTGTTATTTTCCTTTAAAAGCGTGCAATTATCTCCCTGATTATGGTCTTTTACCGAAACGTGTCGGAATGTTAACGAAAAGGGTATCATTTACAGGCATTAGCAGCCTTTCATAGTTATATTTCAAACACAGGGACTAAAACGCCGGACATAAACTCCACATTCTGCTAATCATTTATATACACCTACACAGCAAAGTACTCTTTTCTACGAGCAAAACCACAGGCCTCCTTTTATGCCTATTATCCCAGACAGGCGCACCAGAATGAATAATATTAAATCCACATTTCTACGACTCTTGCTCAAGATACTTAGTTTGTTATCAGCGAGTTAGCTTCTTAAGTGTATTTGTACTTCTGGTAGCATTTCTTCCAGTGCTGTCCAATGAATACAATCATCTGGCCAGTAACTACCCGCGACATGAGGGTGTATTTAATTAGAACGCGAAAATGGAATAAATTGAGTTAATATATGCAGGCTTCAGTTCGCACCTGCTGAGTAAATTGTACCGGCAAGTTGCTACTGATGATTCAGGCACTTGTCTGTCAATTTCCGACCCGGAAGTGGTGGTTCATTAGCGGCCCGCCAGGTGGCGCGGAGGGTGCCCTATGTTCCGCATACATTTCACGGTCCGTCACTGCAACAGATACAATCACACTGTGCCACATGTTATGATTCCTGGGCACTGGTCCTTTGCAAAGTATATCTTGTCAGTGAAAATTTCTGTATTGCCACTCCTTTCCTTTCTGCATCTCATCCATTTCTCTTATTTTGTTTAATTTTTATTTCTGTTATTTATCTCATTTTTCCTTTTGTCTCTTAATTTCCCATATTTTCTCCTTTATATTCTCTTTTATTTCTTCATCCCCACTTATCTTTTATCGCGCTGTTCTATCATTTATATCGGTCTTTTGTAGAGCATTGACGTGCTTTATTTCTATATACTTTACTTTTCCTTCTTCCTCCCACCTGCTTTTCCTTTATCGGTCCTTACACTTTGCAGTTCCGTCCTTACCCTCCCTCTTTCTCTATCATTAATTTCTGATAATTTTTTCTTTATTGTGTCCTGTTCTTTACCTTTTCTACCCTTTCAAGTTTTCATTCCTTCGTTTCTTTCTATTATATGTTTTTTTATTCTTTCTGGAATATTCTTCTCTCACATTTTCATCGCCGTCTCTTCTATCCCTTCCGTTTCTTCGTTTCGCATTTATATTTATCCTTGCTCTCCTTTTTTTTTTTTCGTTTTTTTCTTTTAAATTTTACATTTCGAAATCCCGTTCTTCCTATCATCCTTTCTGTGTTACTGGCCATAATCCTCTCTGTCTCTGTCTCTGTCTGTCTGTCTGTCTCTCTCTCTCTCTCTCTCAGAACCCTCCTTACCTTCGACTGTCGATCTACGTCTTGACCTTAAAGTCGTCAACCAGCCAGTCGTCGGCTTCCCAAGACGGAGTCCCAGGTTCATTACCAGGACGGAGCTTATGGTATCTGTGGTGCAGAGAGTGGTTCTGGGACAGATTTTACCCTAAGTACTTCGCCTTCCCCTCTCAATTACCTTTCCACCGAAGCTCCATATTCATTCGGGGAAGGAAAACTGGGCTCGTTACAGTCCCCGGTTCCGCAAAAGGTAGAGACTCACCCTACAGTCAGCACAAAAACAGCGCTGCAGATGACACCACAACACCCACTGCTGTTCTCACTCTCAGTAAACAGTCTGTGGAAACGAGCAGTGAAATGAGGCAAGTGCCGCTTTTGCATGCAGTTGATAATTGGTGAGCAAGACGGCTGTGACCCGCCACACAAAAGATGCACCAGACATACACCAACATGTAAATACATACAGACAACCTACGCGCACGGTGCTGCTATACATTCCTGCTCGGAAAATTATTTCTGAGGAAACTTTTGAAAAAACCGCACTTCTAGCTAGAGATTCCATAGGTCATTTTTTCGATTAATCAACCCATACATTATAAGCACTGAGGCGCAGTTCGTTTTCACACTTTCACTGAACATGCATGGTGTTCGTTTGTCATGTTGTGGATCACTGCTTGATGGAACAAATGGTGCTGCAGCCTATTGGGAACTTATCTCTGCACGTCGAGATATAAATATATACCTACACTGCGAACTGGGCTCTTCTGGGTTGTTACGCAGCTAGTAGCGGTAATTTCAAGAATCCAAAAGTTTGGATTCTCGAAACCTGAAGATGGGACCGATAGGCTGTCCCGAAACGTCGGTACGAAACTACCGCTACTCGCTGCGTAATAACCCAGAAGAACGCAGTTGTCATCTACTTAGCTGGGGAAGCCTGAAATCAGGCAAGTACCTGCAGTATCTTATGGTCCTAAATGTAACTATCAGCAAGTTCTGCAACAGAGTGACAGACTAACACCACCCTGCCTACTAGCAACCCTTGTTATCAGAGATAGGCATAACAGCTCAACAAGCATCGCCCACTGAAGGAGGCAAGTGACATCTTTTGATACGCACTTCATTGTGAAGCCAGGTCAACGGACTGAACACGTGGCCTGCTTGCTTCTACACTGTGGTCACGCACGTTCTTTTGTCTGATTGATTTATTCTCTTCCCCTCTTTCTTTTCTCCCCTTTCTATTCTTTCGTCTGTATCCCCATTTTCTTTTCCTCATCCTGCTCTTAATACTTTTCCTTTTTCCGGTTCTCCTATTTGTTTCTTACTCTTCGTCTTGTCCTTCGTTTATTTTCTTCTTGTTCTTCTCTTCTCATTTTCATTCCTTCTTCCGCATCTTCATCTCAATTTATGAGCCTCTTCTCATTCTTCGCCTTTTCTCCCCTATTTCCTCCTTTCCGCCCGTTCTTCCTTTTCTCCTCCTACTCACTATCCCAATTCTCTTCCATCATCTTCACCATGCACCACTTTCCCCTCTTTGTGGCTATTTCAGTTGTTGTAAACAAAACGCTCATTTCTTGAGATTTCAAGTTCTCGCAGTAACAACAATAAGATTAAATATCTTGGGATGTGACACCGTGTAGTCTGGTACACAAGTACCAAATTTTAGGAAAAAAAGCGCTCCGTCTATCTTCAAGATTTCTGCAGTCTTCTACCCTGAAGATTTCTTCATCAGATTCCTCCGAAACGTTGATACATACATGTCACATACACGACGTCACCTCCCAGAACGTACTAATTTTTACGCTCAGGTCCCGCGACTTACCCCCAAACATCCGTCTGGTTGTGACAACATAAACCTGGAACAAATAAATGTCATGTTCACTTAATGTCGCCGGTTCATACAAACTTTACTTTTACGTAATTCTAAAATGAGCCATCCCCGTTGTGTGTATATAAACAATAGGTGTGGGTATCAGTCAATAACACAACAGTATCTAAAAAAAAGATGTTTAATAAAGGATGAAGTAAGCTACATGTTTCGGCCTAATGTGGCCATAATCAGGTTTTCATCCGAAAGTATGGTGGTAGTGCTTTACAGGATTGGTATGGGTATGTCACGATGGTGAGATCTCAGCATCTGTGATGTTTGTTGTATGCTATTTATAAGGGGCACAGGGGGGGGGGGATCTGTGATGTGCGCTACTTTTACGTTTTCCACTAATTAACAAACGAATTCTACAAACCGAGTAACGTATGGTCGGGTGTAGCGGAAATACCGTTTTCAAATTTTACAATAAGCCTGTTACATATCTCTATTTGAATGTTTAAAATGACTTGGATTTAGTCTCAAATTACGTAAGAAGTTCTGTGTCAACAAGACAGCTTACAGTTTCCTGTATTCCTGCTTCGTTTCGACCTTTCTTTGCGGTGTGCTAGAAGAACATACGTTTACAGTTAGAATGCATAAAGCGATCAAAGTCCACCGATGTTTCATCTCTAGACAACCAATCGAAGAATGCGAACGGAAGAAGCCTCATTTGAACAGATGCGTCACTGCCAACCTGAAGGCACACTCCCACTACTTGGCAGATAATACTAAAACACGTCAGGATGGCAGGTCGACAGGTCAAAATTCGAACCAGGGGATTCACGAATGCAAATGAAGAGCCTTGCCCTTTGGTCAGTCTCATTAGAGATTTGTGTATAATATTTTGACAGTTGAGCCGTCTTTAAATCCATTTATCAGTGACTAATCCTCGATGAATTTACTGGACCCGAGATTTCTGCTGTTGATTACTCGCGCCGCCTCTAGGATGAGGCAGCACAAAACAAAACACACTCGTTCTCTCGCTGCCAGGCAATCCATCATATGACGAAGCTATGTGGACTTCAACAGACACAACGGTCGACAAACACACAAAAAGTCGCCTGTCGGTTTTTATCTCCGCTGGGTGAACAGCTTTCTGTACTTTTACAGAATCTCCAGCTTATTCTTCTCGCCCCTTCCCTTCCTTAACAACCCTGCACTTCCTAACACTCCAGAACACATCTTTTTTTGTTTGTGAAGATGGTGAGGTGTACATTTTACATCAAGCTGGGTAATGCTGGCTATTACTTGAACAAGATTAGCCGTGATATATCAGTCAGTATAGTGACTTGAGTATCAATTGAATGATGGGGGTATCGGATTTTGAATTCCAGCAGTGAAAGGAGTTTATTTCCAGTCACCGCGTCCAAACCGCCCTCTTGCCCGCTGAGCTCCTAACTGATGTGTACCATGCGCTCTTACCTCGGTAGTAAAACGGTCGGGCAGTGAACCTAACCATTCGTTTCTATCTAGTGGCGAGTTTAAGAATGCGTGGAGCTATAAGTCTACTCCTACATACGTCTTCGTGGCATCATGCCCAATTACGCATAGAAAGAAGTTTAATTTGCGAGATTTGAGGCTCTCACAGCTGTATCCCGGAATGTTACCTAATTGCCAAACGCTGCGGTGTAACATAGCAGAAGACCTGAAACTTAATCCCTGGCTGCTTTGATTGAAGAGCGTAATAGTATGCGGTTAAACGACAATGCACCAACTAAGTATTATTAAATGTCTGCATTCTTCACAAGACACTATATTGTGATCTCATCCACAAAATGTTTATATTATCGGACGTTTGTTGTTGCGTTTCTAAGCGCTTCGGACATTTGTTTACGAAATATGATATGACTGCCTACTCACAGCACCTTACCCACTCATTCTGTTCGGTTCCTGAAAGACCAAAAAAAGAGGTTAAACACTTTTCAACGCAACGCTCCTCCATTTCTGAAAGTACACTGCTTTTTGAAAGGTTCCCAGGCTTTGCTCGTTTGTAATTCTGTTTAAGAGCAACATGTAGATGAAGACGAGTATGGGGCATTGGTGGAGTTTCACTACCAGGAAAACCGAAGTACGCGGACAAAGACCTCTCCCAGGGCCACTTCGCCCACCACCACCATCAGATGGGCACAGCCAGGTTCCAACCGGGGCGTCTGCGGTGAGAGACCGGCGACTAACCACCTGGGCCATGGCACCTCCTTAAAGACGAAAATTAACCTGAATTACATTTAAAGATCCAGTCCGTACCGCGCAGTAAACACTCTCCGTCTCGCTGATAAAAACCAGTCACTTCATGCAGTATAGGGAAATAATCGCTGTTTGTTCTGAGATCCGTAAAAAACGGATAAATACACTGTGTGGGTGGAATATAGAATTTCTGAACGTTAAATTTGGTTGTACATTAAGTAACCACTGGGCTTTAAAGGATTAATCTACAGGCGTAACGAAATAACGTCATTGAACTACAACGAATCAATCAGCAGCTGCGCGGCCACGCCACAACGTTTCAACTGAGCGGAGGAACGTAAATTACCAAACACTCTCTTAAGTTCCTCGGTAATGGAACCTACACACAATAAACACGACTTCTCCACTTTGAATTTCAATTCGGTTATTTGGTCCAAACACTCCGCAACGTACTGCTGCAGTATTAACACTGCGATGGATAAGCTGATGTAAGTTATCACACGATTAGTAATGCTATTGTTACAACAGCAACCAAGACAACAACAACAACAACAACAACAACTACTACTACTACTACTACTACTACTACTACTACTACTTCTACTACTACTACTACTACTACTACTACTTCTACTTCTGCGCTACAACTCTGGTAGAATATTGGCATTCTCAACAATATCCTTCAATTTAAGGCGATCCTGGACTTGTTCTTCCCATCTTATATGTTTCATCTTTCTCAGGTCGTTCCTGACGTCGTCTTCCCATCGGGACTTAGGCCTTCCCACTGGTCTACTTGTAGATGGTTTCCATTTGTGCATTCTCCTTACAATGCTGTATTCAGGCGTTCTATTTATGTGTCCAAACCAACTCAATCTTTGGGCTTTAACATTATTTATTATGTTCCGATGATTTATTAACTCATCCAGTTCCTTGTTTGTACTACTACTACTACTACTACTATTACTACTACCACTACCGTTACTCCTACTAGCCTACTACTGGGTCTGCTATTGCTTTCACCTTCATAACAGTACATAATAAATCTTCAAGAGATAATTTTCTATTGATTCACCATTTTGACCTCCTATTTTGCAGTCAAATAGCCGCCATTTTATTTGAGGAGTTTCTGAACCCTTCACACTTCAGTGGTTAATGCACGTTCCACCACGCCTAACACTATAAATGCTACATTATACCCACACAGTGCATTTGTGTGTTTTGGATGATTCTTCCAATAAACAGAGATTATTTTCCTCTACAGCGTTAACTGATTGATCATGCTAATGGAAGCACGCTGTGTTCTCTGTGAGGTACGAAACGTATCTTTTTATGTAATACAAATTAATTCAATTCTTCAAAGGGTAGTTAATACAAGTTGCATAGCAGTCGTTATGGTAACTAGCTACGGAATGGTCGGTCCGGGTATCGAATCCCGGTGGAGGTGAGATTTTCCGAACCTGTCCAGACCTGTCCTGTGGCCCACCTAGCCTTCAATACAATGGGTACCGGATCTTACCGGGGGTAAGGCGGCCGGAGCGTTGCGTTGACCGCCCTCTCCCATCTAACGCCGAGGTTAAAAAAAAGTGTACGACTGTACGTCTAGTCCCCCTCTGGGCCTTCGTAGCCTGTTACAGGGCGAGCTTTACTTTTACTTTACCTTCTGCACATTTTTTCTAAGTTCCGTCGCGATGAAGAATTCTGAATCACAAGTTCTGGCATGTCACGACCGCACCCACGACAGTCGTATCAGCATCACTGACGGAAGAAACTTAAATATAACCAAAATATAGATAAATTCTGTAGCAAGACGTTCGCGGCAAAGTTTGCGAATATTGGGCGTTTAATGTCTACAGGTATGGGCCGGGTAGCGTAGTCGGTATAGCGACTGGCTACGGGCTGGACGGTCCGGGGATCGAATCCCGGTGGGGGAGAGATTTTCCGCACCTGTCCATACCGGCCCTGGGGCCCACGCAGCTTCCTGTACAATGGGTACCGGGTCTTTTCCGGGGTAAAAAGTGGCTAGGGCGTGACGCTGACCCCTCACCCCCTTCTAGTTCCGTGGTCAAGGAAGAGTAGAGCTATACCTCTACTTCCCCTTTATGGGCCGTACGGCCCTGTACAGAGTCTCAGTGCCTGTACAAGGGTGCACTTTACCTTTTACTTTTTAATGTCTACAGCAATGTCCTCCATATTGGACTGGTAAGGCGGAGGGACATCCATACACGACTTCATCGTGGAGTTTCTAACTAAATATGGCTTGCATAGGAAAAGAAGGAAATGTGTATAATTTTCGAGGAGAGTTCGGAACACGCTCCTGTGTTTCATGCGGTATCAACTTGTTGATCAGGCTGTTGCACGCAATTTGTCAGGATTCCTGTCAGTGCTTGTGATGGATCACGGAACTAGTTGCATTTAGCTTCTGAATAGCCGAGCATTCTAACGTCTGAAGACTGAGCCTTCAGGGTTTGGATGCAGAGCGGTGTAAGGCAACGAACGTAGAATATTTGGGACAAGGGCGCGTTAGCAGCAATATTGCAAACTGTGTAGGCTACTGATCTACAGTAAACAAGACTTTCCAGGGCGTTATTTGTTTTCGAAATACAATTTCATTTACGCCTCTAAATAAAGAAAGTCTGTGACTGCGCCGATTTCCACAAAAACTCTTAAAAAATTAAACAAATTGTTTTCGACACCTTCTTTAACGAATAAATAAAATATTCAGAAAACATAGGCAACATTTCATAAACCCCCCCTTTAAGGTCTATAGGCTTAAATGTACCTCCTTGCACAACACTGGACACGTGCGCACCGGGATTACATGGTGATCCTCTGTACAAAATTTCATCCAGATCAGTCAAGAAATTCATCTTGCTCCTTAAGTAAACTATTACAGTCACTAACGCGATTCTTACGCGACTCACACTCGTTCGACAACATTTAACCCTTATCCTGCTAACGTGGAAAATATGGTGAGCTCCTTATAATGCCAGCAGATGGCAGATGGGATTTAACTAAGCGTTTAATCGGTTAAAAGCCATCCTATTACAGACCTGGATGGGCCGTTGGGGCTCCAGGAGATAGAGGCTCCCTGAATTTCTAGACACGAAGCCCTACGCACCGGCCGCCTTTACCCGTTAGGAGTTATTCCTGATAAGCTACTCATTTCTGTTAAGAGGCTGAGTCGATACCGGGGTCATATTGAGTCCGGAAGGATTAATTCAATGAAAAATCGCAATGACACCATCGGGAATTAAACCCGCGACCTTCCGCACACTGCCTCAACCAACTGCACCACAGCGTACCCCAGCCATTTTTAAAGAACTCCCTGAAAGTGTGCGAATGATCCGACCAGCAAGAACGTTTCCTTCCCATTTATTCCTACATCTAACAAATGTTTTCTTTCCTTCACAGTTTCCGAATAAAATGTAATGTCTTTCTCATCTTAGACACCTACAAATGTTTGTGCATGAGTTCATATTATCATCATCATCACCACCACCACCACCACCATCACCACCACCCCCATCATCATGAACTATGAAGGGTTAGTTTTCCTTAACCCTCAATGTGCAGTTGGTCCTTCCATCTTTTCCTCAGACTTCCTATGTTTCTCCTCCTTTTAAGATTATATTGCAATGCTGCTTGGCTGCCCTGTTTGTGTCCATTCACAATTTATCTACCGCCAATTCAGCACCTTCAATTAGGCTACTATATTATCTTCAAAATGGTTTGCTGAAAAACTAACATCCTTATCTATTCCTCAGGATTGTGGTGTACAGGCCTACGAAGGGAGTAGAGGTAAGCTCCATACATTCACCAAGCCACGAAGTAGAGGTAATGATCAGATTCAGGCTCCAAAATTTTGCTCCAGTGCTAAAGCCTCCGGTACCTACAGGTCAGAAGGCCAACTGCACCCAAGGGTTTTATATAGTTACGGTGAAGAGAAACATTTCCGACCCAGCTGGAATCAAACCCCGTGCTACCAGCCTACAGACTTGCCCTAATGAATCATAAACCCAGGCTCGTGATGAAGACAAAAACGCCTGTCCGTGCCGGGAGTCGAATTCCTGTAGCCTTAGTCAGCATTGTATGGACCCGTCTTGCTGGCGAGCAGTGAACCCCTTGCTCCAGTCCTAACCCTCACCAGCGCCCCCTCAGTGTCGCAAACCGCCTCATCCATCTCCTTGCTCATTACAATTATCATCGGTCGACAGACCGATTAGTTAGTTGATCTGCAAGGCAAATGTAGCGGAGACTGAGGCAGGCCTTGGTCTAACTTTCAGGACTGTACGAGTGGTTGCACTTCATCCACTACAAATCTGGCTGCACCCACTAAGAATTTGAAAAATATCAGAGACAAACCTGCTGATCAGAAGTGAGCTCCGTGATAACAATATCACGAAGCCGATCCATGCAAGAAAAAACACCCCTGCGATTGGCAGGAAGCGCGAGCAGTGAGCGAGAGATATGTAACAGGTTCACAAGTAAGTAATGCCGTGTTCACCCTAAACAGGCCGCGAAGACCCAGAGGGGGAGTACATTTATAGTTCTACTTGAATAAAGGTTGACCAACTAGATGACACTTGCTTTATTATATATTGCTCAACATGTTTCAGACGTTAATACGTCCATCTTCAGGAGCTAGCGAGTACTTGTTGTGTTGTGTAGGCTGA
>Ga0123352_10013866_pt1 | contig 12809 bp, 7 predicted proteins | sample TergutLab28metaG_FD_89700 | JGI IMG/M metagenome (GOLD analysis project Ga0123352, IMG submission 89700) | Labiotermes labralis P1 segment gut microbial communities from Petit-Saut dam, French Guiana - Lab288 P1 | ecosystem: Host-associated > Arthropoda: Insects > Digestive system > Gut ... | reverse complement strand
CAGTTCTTGAGTGAAGATCTGGTTGGGCATCCTGTCCCCCTCCATTCTCTCTAGGTGACCTAACCAGCTTATCCTTTGCCCTTTTATCCATTTTACTATATTTTCTCCTTTGCTCATCGTTGGGTACACTGTAACACAAAACCTTTCGTGGACCTCAATTCGAAAATCACTTTTCTAAAAAGAGTGTTAGAAAAGGGCTCTTTTCTTGAAATAAAATTAAACCTCAGGACGTCCCACAGACTTATGGGATGCATTTTGGGATGTTGTGCGTATTTTGTGTAATTTGAGTTAAAATTGTGGCCGGTGGTCTACTGTAGCCTAATATAACGTTATGTCATATCGGTATACATTTTCCTATCTCTTTGTCAGTGTCATCCTTCCCACCACAAACAACAGGGCAGACCCAAATGTTTTAAGAAATTGAGTCCTTAATCCTCCCGGTACGAACGGTGGCCACAGCTGTAAGAATGTTGAAGTGTGAGGGCACAGTTTTCGGATGCCGAATTTTCGTTCCCACGATTTGGTTACTCGCGTGTATTTTAATTCCGTAATCTGAGTGTTCATCTCTGTCTCAGACAAATATTCTAACACAAAGCAAGCACATTCCGGACTAATAAGGCGTAATTCTGCCAGTGTAACACTGTTATATTGCCCATGTAATGCGTGATATGAGTGTGATACATTGTGGACATGATGTTTGAAAAACCTGTTTCCATAGTAATAACAGAGTTATATCTGTGACATTTTACGTCCTCAGGGCGATTGCTATGAGGAATAGTCTCCAGGGACGTGACGTCGTGTAGTCTCGTGGAATTTTATCAGCACTTGGAAGAACCTACGCCAAAGAATGTTATTCCGAAGTGTTGGCAAATTTCTGCCAAATTACACGATGGGCCGGGATATCGTAGTCGGTGTAGCGACTGCTTAGGGTCTTGACAGTCGGGGGATCGAATCCCATTGGGGGGAGGGCGAAATTTCCCGCACCAGTCTAGACCGGGCCTGGGGCCCTAACAGCCTCCTGTACAATGGGTACCGGGTCTGTTTCCCGGAGGAAAACCGCCCGGGGCGTGGCGTTGGTCACCCACCCCAATCAGTCACCAAGTTTAGAGAAAGAGTAGAGCTATGTACTCACCTTGTAGGCCCTTATGCCTTTTCTAGGGCGAACTTTAGCTTTTTTAAGCGCTTTCATAAAATTGCGAAAAGCGAATATTAGCTTCGTAATATCTGTCCGTCTGTCCGTTCTTCCGCATGGAACAACTCGGCTCCACTGGACAGATTGTCATCAAATTTTATACCTGAGTATTTTTCCGAAATCCGTCTAGATAGTGCAAACTTCATTAAAAATCGGAAAAGAATAACGGGTAATTTACATGAAGACCAATATGCATATTTGATCATATCTCGCTCAGTTCTTCTTAAAATAAAATATGTTTCAGACCAGAGTTGGAGAGAAAGTCGAAACACACATTTTGCGTTCAATAACTTTTTTTTTTCCGAAAGTCGTGCAGTTTGTGAGAAAACGTGGAAGAATACTGTAGAGCCGGGCAGGCCACAGATAACAGTATGGCTCCTGCAAATTGTCTGCTGGATACCTAAGGCTATAAACACATTCTCTCAATATCTAATACTCATTGCTTTTCCACTGCAGAAATGGTTGCACGAACGCGCCTCAATGTTACGTTATACGTACATTGCCTCTCCTGTGTACCTCAACCCAAAATGCAAGGTGATTGAATTTGTGTTTGTTTTGAGCATTGCTGAACAGAAGGAATGATCAGAGTCGCGATGAATGTATTTTATTCGTGACATTGGCGGCTTTGCATTCCACAGTAAAACTTATATATATAGGACTGACAGTAAAGGGTGACCTCTCTGTTTCGGAAGGGTTCTCACGTCCAGGAAATACCAGTGCAAGCTAATGTTAAAATTGCATCATTCGTAGCTAACAGTTTAAATTTATTGTGCTGCTTATACGACGACTCCCATGACAACCTGTTCGTCTGTGTCTTGAAGTGCTGTCAGACTATGATTACTCCAGCGATGAAACAAGTTGATGACGGCCCATAGCATTATGGGCAAAGTGACATGGTCATGGTCATCTACAGTGATTGTAGAGGTCGTTAGTGTCCGCCATGTTATGACGTAAGACCTACCATGAAGACCAGAATGTTCGGCAACTTTTTTCCTTAATTAGAATTTCAAACCTCTCGCCTACCTTAAATTTGGTGGCGCCAGTCATACAGGACCCACCACATGATGGAAAAAAAGGAACCTTCCAATCGGTTTGCGTTTTGGTGACTTTGCTTAAATTGTTACTCACTGACCTGTACTTCTCACCATATATTATCCGAGTGATCGAGTCAGGAAGTATGCAGTAGACGAGGAATGGGACACGTATGGGGGGGGGAGGGGGGAGGAGTGATGCATACAGGGTTTTGATTGAGATTCGTGAAGAGAAGAGACACCTTGGAAGACCTTGACGTGGATGGGAGGATTATATGAAGCTGGATGTCACAGAAACGTTTGGGGGATGTAAACTGGATTGGGCTGGAACAAATAACCTCCGGTTTTGATAAAATTCGGGGAATTTCTTTACTGGCTAAGCATATGTTAGGAATCTGCTCCATGGAATAAGTTAGTCACTGGTTATGACTGTCAGTTATTCCAGATATTGCTGAACGGCTTATCAACACCGCCGACGCTTCATTGCTTAGCTGTTGTTCCAAATACAGGTCTCGGGGAATTTATAGCTTCTTGGGCGTAACGAGACCTGTATATTAATCCGAAATGTTTTCTAGGCTGAACCGTGTTTGATAACTTGGATGAAGCTGAGATTAGGCAGGCAGGTATGTGTCGCTGTGTAGTATGTTAGGTACGAGCCGTTATATACAAAGTATGCGGAAGAACTTATTGTCTGTATCTTTTGTCCTGAATATGGAGGTAGCAGGTTCCTATGGGATGTCGGTATGTATTTGCCAAATTACACAACGTCACCCCATAGCTGATCATCTTAACACTCACCCCCTTGAGGTTCCGACATTTAGTTAACCCTGCAAACCCCACTGTTTACTTTCAGTTCCACTAGATTCAACATTAAACAAGGAAGGCAATGTACGTAAAACGCAACATCGAGGCGCGTTCTTGCAGTCATTTTGGCCGTGGAAAAGTAATAAGTATTACATATTCTGAGTGTGTGTTTGTAGCCTTAAGTATCCGGTATTCAAAGAGCAAGCGCCATATTGTCATCTGTGGCCTTACCGGGTTTACAGTATTTTTGCACATTATCTCATATACTCTACGATTTTTCGACGAAAGAAGTCCCATAAAACTATGTTTTGATTTTCTCTACAACTTACAAGCATGGAGGCAGAAGGACAGCACTGACGAGCACACAGCAGACAATCCATATCCATCATACACGTAATAAGACATGCTTCCACCATACCATAAGGGAAACATATGTAGTAACTTTAGTATATACAAGGAGCTCCCTGAGGATGGTTATGTGTAATAACCGAAACATGTAGGAATGATTAATGGTTTTAGTGTGTTATATCTTAGTGTTTTAAAATATCAACATAATTTAAACAAAGTGCATAAGTGCATAAGTTGGTTATAATAAAGTGAATTTCTCTACAACGTTTGTCTGAGACATTTTTAAAGCTAAGAAGCGTTCATTAAACATAGAGTACACAAAGTTGCAAATAAAATGTGTGTACCGTTATGAGTTTTATAATTTCGAACCCATGTTTTCTGCTGTGACTGGTTTCTATGAAGTCGATACAGTTATGTTGGGGCTTTATGAAGTGTATATGGTCCTGTTATCTGTTATGAGTAACGATTAAATTCGTGCGACACTTTCAGCGTAGGCCGCTTAATGCAAAGTTTCATCGAAATTCATTCAATGATTTTGCAGTTTGTACATGTAAAGGGGGGAAAATTCCTATTTTTTTTCATTCCATGCAAAGAATGCGATTACAAAATAATATGCTGTGTGTTTGCGTCATTGCAGATTACCACAGTGTTCATTATTGTCTGCAGTGTGACTCTGACCGCCGTGCGTGCGCTTTTCAATACATATTCATTTATGTGTTGTTAACCTCATCGGTTTATTCAGCTGTTCTTCCTCCAATATAGCACAGCAATGACCGAAGTACAGCTATGACAATAGTTTTGCACATGTGATAAATAGCTTTGTTTTTAAACATGATATTGTCCAGTTTGACGTTCAGGTGACCGTGCATCGTGATAAATTCTTATAATAAAACCAACTAGATGCACTAATTTCTCAAATTTATTTTTGGAATAAAACTCTGCATGTTTCGGACAGTTCCTCTCCCCATCATCGGGAGTTTTTCACTGTACACACAGCATACTGGTCATACAGGTTTGCTGACAGCAAACCTGTATGACATATACCATTGCTGTGTGTACAGTGAAAAACTCCCAATGATGGACACAGGAACTGTCCGAAACATGCAGAATTTTATTCCAAAAAATAAATTTGAGAAATTAGTGCATCTAGTTGGTTTTATTATAAGAATATAAGAATGATGTTGTCCATTAAATGTCGTCTTCACCTGTCAAGAGAATGTAATAACTTACAACAATGACGTACGTGTTGCATAATCCTCTGCTTCGAAAGGATTCACAACTTCGATGTGAAATGTTTGCTTGTGCAGATGAAATCGTACAAATTTAACGATGCTTCACGTTAAAGTGACAGCCGGCTCGTTAAACGTGAGGGTCTCCTTTTGAACACTTCTGAAAGTTTTTAGTAACGTGATAAGGAACGGAATGTTTAGCATGGGACCCAATACATTTTCTTCTACGTGCATTAACTATCAGACGCGTATTTATATATATTTTGCATCGACTTGTGGAATATCCTCACAAACGTGTCAGAAATTCTGTGGTGAAATTCTCCCTGCAGACTCAAGGTCACCACCCTTTTTCCATGCTTGGTAGTCGATACCCTAGTCTATAGGCACCTTAAATTGAAATAGTTAATTTATTTACACTTGTAATCTTTAAATAATTCTAAGTTTTTCTACCTAATAATTTGGAATTTCTGTTTTACACACCCCTGAGTTCACAGGCTTCTTGTTGGTCATTCCTTTTCGTGGCCAGTAACTGCAGGAACGCTGGTTACAGATGTTGGAGCCTTACAGATTATCTTCTGCTACTGAAGTTTAAAGGAGGAGGAGTGGATAGAGATGGGTCGAGAGAGGGCCAACTAAACAGCCAGCATCTCAGCTTAAAAAAGAGCCAATGTCCGATACAGAGTTCAGTTTCTTCTGGATTGCTTACTCATGGATGACGACCCTGACACTGTTACCAACGTTGGGAGGGAAGAATAACAACCGTATTTTAAGTCTGCAGGCACCTACCCTCGAAATGTGATTTATGGAGATTTGGAGGCGCAGAAGTTTGTTATTGGTTACAGAACTTTGGTAGGAATAACAACTAAGGTACATGTAATGCCTGTTGTTGAGAAGACATGTCATCTCTTCTAAATCTCACTGGCGACTTGATATTGGCATTATAATTGTATTGTGATTGGTCACACCAGTTTCCGAAACTCGTTAGTTCTTGTACTATGATACAGTTTTCAAAATCTGGATAAAGTCTATATAAAGTTGTCGTAATTATTCATTTAAACCTCTCTGGCTACCTGCTTAGACCACGAAAAATTTAGTGCTTGCAGTTGTCCCCCTGCTATCTGAGGGGCCATCGTTTCTTTCTCTACTTTTCCTCGCTTTATGCGCTTCTTTTCTTCATACTTCCCTTTATTCTTGCCCCTGTTTCTTTCTCTTAACTTTCTTTTGTCTATTCGACGCGTTGGTAACACTGATAACAGCTCTACAGGGATTCTGATCCAGTGGAAACCCTTCCTTGCTGTTCTTTACGCAGAAAGCTACGTCACTCGTATGAGTAGTTCGTGAACTCCACTGCAAAGAGAAACGTGAATAGCATTCGCTTGTTACCCATTCCGTTCTCTCACTGTCCTGGAACGCATATATATAAGGGGCACAAAAGGGCACAGAACAATGCGTGTCATCTCCGTTACCCGGAAGTGGTACGAAGCCTTAAATACAAAGAGTAACGCAGAACAAATCGTCCGTTTGCCCTGTACCAAAGTTCTTCACGATAGGCTGCACACATTTTGTGTCTTAGTGCGTAGTTTGTAAGAGTCTGTGTGTTTAGGTAGGTTACATCTGGTGGGATACCATGGCCAGGATTTGCGTTATATGTCGACGAAATCAGATATTATAACAAGATTTTGGTCAGGAAATTTTAAGGAAAATTGGCCCTTTAGAAATGTCCTTGAAATGGGATTGTACTTTCGAAGAATCAGTTATACAGGGTTGTGACAAGGATATAACGTAATATTCAGCATACAACACAACATTTCGGAAACTGGACTTGTTTTCATTCTCAGGTGGCAACATGTGTGTGTGTGTGTGTGTGTGTGTGTGTGTGTGTGTTTTGTGTGGGGGAGAAGCAGACATCTTCTCAGCTCGGCTCTTTAGAAGGAGCAAATCACAGTCAGTGGAAGTAGCTGTACTAACGGCCTCAACTGAGTATATGGGCGAAGTTCGGAAACCAAATAGCTATAAAAATAAAATGAATCTTAAGTAACCATGATGTGTAGCTGCACACTGTATTGTACTGGCTCAGTACATTTTAAGGCTGTCCATTCCGTGCATTTTTTCCGTCAGTGTATTCAGTGTTTTGGTACCAACCAAACGAACAGTACTAAATACATATGAATATTGCGCTCCCTTAAGACGGTTCATTTCCATCGAAACATGTTGCTGATAGTCTGTAATATTCATATGTGTTTATGTACCGAACATTTATTTGGTACACTAAGTTGAATACTTTGACGTTCATAGGGCCGTGCATCGTAGTATATTTCTATAATAAAACCAACCAGATGCATCATTGTCTGAAACTGATTTTATTGGAGTAACACTGTACATGTTTCGGACGGTCTTTCCGTCCATCATCAGGAGTTAAAGACTGTACATACTGCAACAGGCGTATGTCAGACAGATACTGCCGACTGCTCGCTATTAAAGACTGTACATACAGCAACAGGCCTGTGTCAGATACTGCCGACTGCTTGCTAGCAAGCAGTCGGCAGTATCTGTTTGACATACGCCTCTTGCAGTATGTACAGTCTTTAACTCCTGTTGATGGATGGAAAGACCGTCCGAAATATGTAGACTGTTACTCCAATGGACTCATTTAGAGACATTGATGCATCTGGTTGGTTTTACTATAGAAATGAATACTTTGGCTCAATACACTTTCCATTATCTGGCTTTTGTGAAAGCGGTAGTGAACTTGCGAGTTCCACGGTTAGAGGGAATCTCTTAACCTGCTGTGAAATTGGTTTTTGTCTGATGTGTGTTAACCACGATTAGTTCGTTTTGAGGAAGGGGGGGTAGACCTAAGTTACTCGGGATCGTGTCCAGTAACATGCAGTGTTTCTATCGGTATTGCACATCGGGGGTTTTCTGCCGGAGTGTTTACGTACACAGAACTGCTTTGTTTTCGAAGACGTATTGCCTAAGCATCTTCAGGGTCGTACAAAAGGAGGCACTTGTGTCGTTCCTGCGTCATAAGTTACATACTACCGGTGTGTTGATATTGTGGGTGGTAAAAGTGGTAATGCTGATCTGAGTTCGTATAGATCTTCATGGAAATTTGCCAGAAGTTACGAGCGGGAAGACGAACTGTAACATGACGATGACACAAGACACTTGCCCGTCAAGTAACGGAAGAGGCTAAAATGGTACCAACAGTCCACACAGACTTGCTAATCCCTCCCCCAAACCATTCCACACCATGACCGATCCCGGTGAATCTTTGTTTGTTTATTTGTGTGTGTGTGTGTGTGTGTGCGTGCGAGTGTACTCCTGTGGCCAAGAAGCCGGTCATTATGTAAGCAGTTTGTGTTGTGTGTACCATGTAAAACAAATGAAGCAGTAAATTTTCTGAGGCTATTTTACTAAACACTTAGAAGTTAACTTGTGTCTAATCAGTTTCTGAAATTTGTCTGGACAAAATGTCCATATGTAATGTACAGAATGTGATGTGGGATCGTGTGAGATTGGTTTTAAATTACGTAACGACTGGCTTATTTGTTGTGTATTTGATTCATGTCGAATGCAGTGGCATCAGTAACTCATATCTGTGTAGCGGTGTGGTAACAGTAATTACCGTGTAGTTAAACGTAGAACAACGTGAAGCTTAACACAGAATGGTTTTGGGTATTTCTCTTTTGGTTTTCGGAATAAACATGTTGGTATATACTGCAATACGACGCCATTTAATTTGCTAATTGGGTACCCGATGATTTTGTGCGATCCGTTGCCTCTTGTACTCTCTAAGTAGGGACGGCAGGTTCCCACAGACCGTTGGTAACCATCTACCAATATGCACGATGTCGCCCAACTACACTGTAACCTTGATGTACACCTGCTGTGTCTCACAAGCGGTGATTTTTAAATTGTCGCTAACTTTTTCGTAGTCCGACAGATCTCTGCAGCCCTGAGGCCGATATGTTTTGTTCTTTGCAAGATACAAACCTAACTTTTAAATGGTATTTAGACGAGTTTCTCCCTTTAACATTTTCCGAATTGTAACAGATATATCGGCACAAGTTTTTCAATTCTGGTTGTGAACCTTCCTATCGCGGACAGGATGCAGAAGGAAAATTCATTCTGTGCGGCCAATGATACAAGACTGCCGGTCCCAGTGGCCGCGCGGCCTAAGGCGAAGGTCTGCGGCCGCTCGCCTGCTGAGATTGTGGGTTCGAATCCCACCTGGAGCATGTATATCTGTCGTGAGTGTTGTGCGTTGTCAGGTAGAGGTCTCTGCGACGAGCTGATCACTCGTCCAGAGGAGTCCTACCGACTGTGGTGCGTCGTTGTGTGTGATCCAGAAACCTCGTGAATGAGAAGGTCCTGGCCCACTGCGGGCTTTCGCGCCAAATAAAAAAAGGGGGGGGGGACAAGACTGGCGTCAACAAAGATGGTTCCCAATGTGGGGTTGCTGTTTTCACATCAAATGGTCACTGCTATAAATTTGCCCATGGAAAATTTTGTAAAACAGGAATAATTTCGATCCTTTTAAAAGTTTTGTCTTTGAATTCAAAATTTTTGTGGGAAATATGATGGAAGCCTTGTCGTATTGTAACTGGAGCCTATTTTATTGTCTCTAATTACATAAATCCAACAAGTCTATAGTCCTGTAACATGTTTGACCGTAGTTTATGGCTGTAGTTGTAGATACTGTGTTTTTTTTTATGTTTTAGTGGTCCTGTATTGCGGTAGACATGAGTAATAGTAGTTGAAGTAATAGTGTATTGTCCTGTCTGAGATTGACCCTTGCACCATCTCAACGTATAAGATACCAAACCTTAGGACAGTATAAGAAGGGAAGGAATGGTTTGAAGAGTGGTTCTCTTTCAGCAGACGCGATCCGATGACCGTGTTGGTGGTCGAGAATGGTGTCCGAATGTTCGCGTCAAGGTAGGTGATTTCCCTCCCTTCTTTTTTTTAATATCAAGCAAAGAGAACAAGCAAGCTTGTTCTCACTTTTCGACTGCGGTCTTATTTTTGTGTTCGTGTTTTGTTGCGTCATAAATGCATCTGTGCTTTACCCACTGTGCAGTACATTACGTGTATATTAGTAAAGCCAAATTACATTATACAAAAACATGGTAATGAAGGCCGATTTTTCAGAAAGTAATGGCGATGTAATGATCAAATTACACCGCTGTGAATGTCAAAGTCACATTCTTAAGATGTGACGTCATGTAGTTGGGTAGGTAAATACCAACGCTTTGGAGAGACTTACTTGCTCCGTGTTCAGGGCCAATGACTGAGCCATATTTTAAAGTGGCTCAGTGAGTTTTACCCCCTAAGTACCTCCGAAATGATACGTACCTGTCAAAGTACACGGTGTCATGCCTCACAAATCGCAGACTTCCCTTACAGGCTGTTTCGAAACCTAATGGTGGTGTAGATGGTTCTCAGAAATTCCCAGCGATGTTCTGTGACGACGGAGATTGGTGTGGTCTTGTCGTCCATTCCCACGATCCATCTGCACGTCGTAGTAAGTTAATCTATGGTGCTCTAGTTTCTTGAGAAGCTGAGTAGATTTTTTTTTTGGTCAAGGAATTTGCCGTCTTCTATACAAACCTAAGATTCATCGTCGTGTTTACGAAATTCCTCCGTTACACAGTGTGAACCATTTTAATCGAGTCAAAACATTTAGTACGCCATATACCTCCGTTTTAATATTATCTTACTGTCTGTACCCAGTTTCTCTGTTATATTTTGTCGAGTATTTTTTTTTAGAAAACTTTGCATGCGTCCTTCGTGTGTCCATCTTTTCAGGTCCTTTTTTATTTATTTAATACTCCAACAGAATTACGTAAAATTTACAAATTATGAACCTCCTCATTATGTAACTTCCCCCTATTTGTTTTATATGCGATCTGTCGTAGGTCCATTAAATTGCGTCAACGTAATACGATTTTGATAGTGCCCAGATTCGATTCTGGTCCAACGTACTTCCTAGCCGCTCTGGTATCACGGTTTGTATTCGTACCTGCAAGAGGACGTAAAACTGGCGCCAATAAATCATCGCTGAAGTAAGTGCGAACCCCTTTTCTGTATTGTTCCCCACGAATCATTTACGCATTTTGCATTCCGTGGGTGCGCAAATGCCGAATGCTCTTTCGGACTGGCGATTAAATTTTGTTCTGTATTGGCTAATATTTGCAGTATGATTCTTGCGGGTTTTGTCTTACGTAGAAAAATGTGTAATGTTCACTTGAAAGGATGAGGAAAAGCAGATGATAGTGAGGTTTACTGGTCACTGCAGAATTTTGGGTGTTCACCGCGGAATTTGCTCTGTGTTAGCCGTCTGGCTCGTAGAATTTGGGCGTGGCTTGTATATTTTTGAAAATTTGTGATTCCCTGCTTTATTCGACACCCTGAATCTGAAACGTGGATAAATATGGTGGGTGGGTTACAGCCTTTCTGTCTTGGTGAAGGGAACAATGTACATGCAGAGAAGTGAACCCTGATTACATCAGTAACTGAAGTGATCCATCTCGAATATACTAACAATAAGAACGAAAATACAACAATTATTATTATTATTATTATTAACCTTGTTGCTACATGGGTGAGTGTTCAGTTTCACGCCTTGGCCACTTTACCACCATGAAGATTGTCCCCAATACTCATGCGATAGGACACTGGTTGGGCTCCACGGCCAGTCTGGAGAGCAGTAATTGTCAGATTTAGAAACCAGAAAACATTGCCAGTAAACGCTGTAGCTTATGTGGCAGTTACCGTGATAAGCCATAAACACAGGTTTGGCCCTCATTCACGGACAAAATAGTCTGTAATATGGCGTGAAATTTTAATAATAAAAATTCAGTTCAGTTCATTACGTATTTATTAATGTAATAATAATAATAATAATAATAATTCTATAACAGATGTTTGTTGCAACTTGGAATAACTTCGATAAATATATTATGTTGTAGAATATGTGGAGAATACATTTTTAATGACAATTTTGATAAATGTACAAGCTAGTAATATCATGGTGACATAAAACTGACTGTCTCGACTCTGCCCCTTGTTAGTAGCTAACTGTTCTCCTACACCACATATACAGCGGTACGAGTTCCAGTGTATTTCTGTATTATAAATAAATTCTGGATTAACAGTACCTTGTACTAAAATATTATACAAAAAAAAAAAAAAAGAGAGACTTTGAGAATCTGTGGAGCATATCACAGTTAAATATTTTTCGTTTTGATGTATTTTTTTAACAGATGCAATCAGCGTTTTGAATGCGAAATTTATGGAAAGAGGTTGTTTGTTAGACCTAAACGTAGATTGTTAGGTAACGTAGAAAGTGAGTTGTAGAGGAACACGCCTTGTGAAACTGCTCGAATAGACTGTGAATGTAAGGTAATATAGAACTGTTGAAATAACAGTAAGCAGTAACGAGCTATTTTTATTTCATACCTTGCATATTGATTAATTAATGTTTATTTAAAAAGGTAAAGTGATCCCGTTACATGCCCGGTGTAGCCCAGAGGGTGGGTAGAGGTATAGCTCTACTCTTCCATGACCGCGGCACTAGAAGGGGGTGAGTGGTCAGCAGCACGCTCCGGCCGCTCTATACCCCCGGGAAATACCCGGTACCCATTTTACAGGAGGCTGGGTGGGCCCCAGGGCCGGTCTGGACGGGCGGAAAATCTCGTCCCCACTGGGATTCGATCCCGGACCGTCCAGCCCATAGTCAGCCGCTATACCTACTGAGCTAACCGGCCCACAATTAATGTTTATTATTATACCAAAATATGTACAAATAATTAGTGGAAATTTATATAACACCCACGTATAATATAATTTTCACAGCGTGCCAAATATTTGACACACTGTTAAGACCTAATATATGCAGCCACACTACTACCGTGTTAACCACACACCGATGTATTTTAATGGACTGTTTTAATAACTGTAACTTTAGTAAGCACAAACTAATGCGCTCCCTGATGACGGTGTGACTGTAACACCGAAACTTGTCGGAGCTGTTCTAATGTAAATTTTAATATTGTTTTTAATACAACTCACTAGTGCATCAGAGTTTCTGGCTACAGATACAGAGGTCCCGGGTTCGATCCCCGGCGCTACCAGATTTTCTGAGTAGTAGTGGGTCTGGAACGGGGTCCACTCAGCCTCGTGAGCCTCGTGAGGTCAATT
>Ga0123352_10013864_pt1 | contig 12809 bp, 14 predicted proteins | sample TergutLab28metaG_FD_89700 | JGI IMG/M metagenome (GOLD analysis project Ga0123352, IMG submission 89700) | Labiotermes labralis P1 segment gut microbial communities from Petit-Saut dam, French Guiana - Lab288 P1 | ecosystem: Host-associated > Arthropoda: Insects > Digestive system > Gut ... | reverse complement strand
GCATGACTAGTTAACCAGGGGTTAAAGTCAAGTCTCGACGGACTCCTGAGTACAGATATGCCACAAGGCATGCAACAAGTACAAATATGCCACAAGGTATGCAACAAATTTTCACTTTTGCTTTTTGTTCCATTTTTATGTATGTTTATCAACATTCCTGTCTCCCATTCTTGTGGCATTTGATTTTTGTCTATTATTTTGTTAAACACCTCTAGTAAGTGTATTTTTAATTCGTTTCCTCCAAATCTCCACAATTCCATTGGTAAGTTATCTAATCCACAGCTGTTCCTGTTTTTTTGCATATTTAAGTATTCGTTTAGTTCTTCTATTGTTATAAGGTCTTCGTTGTCATCCTTCCCCTCACTTCTCCTTTCCTCTTCTAGTCCTCCTTCACCCTTACTGCCTTGCTCATTCCAAAGTTTTCAGAAGTATTCTTTCCATTCTGTTTTTGTTATCGGGTCGATTTTGAATTTATCTCTTTCTTGCAGTTGTAGCTGTTTAAATATTTTAAAGCCTCGTCTTTATGTTCCTGTTATGTCTCTTTCTAATGTCTTTACAAATTTGTCCCAGTCATCTCTTCTTTGACTTCGTGTCATTTTCCTTACTATTTCTCGGTGTCTTTTATATTCTATATAGTAATCCACTGTTTTGTTTTGTAAATATTTCCTGTAGCTAGCTTTCTTTTCTTCTATTGTCCGTTGTATTTCTTCATTCCACGCCCGAAGCCATTTCCGGCTCTTCCACTTCTTATATCCTGTACTTTCTTCTGCCTCTTTGGTAATGGCCTCTTTAATTTTCAACCAATCTGTATCTACATCTCCTGTTAACGGTGTGAGTTTTCCTTTCACTCTATCCCTGTATAAAGTTCTTATTGATTCTTGTTCCAACAGATGTACTTTGAATGCTGGGGGTTTTGTGCATATTGTTTTGTCCTTTTTCTTGTGGCTATATTTTGCATGTGTCAAGAATTTAAATTTGCTTTCCACTAATTTGTGGTCACTATCAATTTCGCTCCCTCTAAAAACTCTTGTATCTTCAATGCTGCCTTTTAATCTGTCATTTATAATTATGTAGTCTATTATTGACTTGGTCCCTCTTGCCTCCCAAGTAAATTTGTGTATGCCTTTGTGTCTGTAGAATGAGTTTGTTATTTTAAGTTTATTAGGCAAAAAACGGGAGTACAGAACATAGTAAAGGAAATAAAACAGTACCAGAAAAAGTGGCAACAACACGTACAGAGGATGGACACAAACAGACTACCAAAACAAGCACAACAATATAAACCAAAAGGACGAAGGAACATAGGACGACCGAGGAAGAGATGGAGGGACCAACTTCATCTTGAAGATCAAGGAACAGGAAACACACCAAACCCTTCAGGAACATGATGATGATGATGATGAAGTTTATTAAATGCACAAAAATCCCTCAGTGCTGCTCCGCTGTGGTTCGTTACTTGTTCTCCATATGTTCCTATACATTCTGGAATTGTTTGATTACCTATTCTTCCACTAAAATCTCCTGCTAAAATAGTTTTTTCATTTTTAGGAATTTTGTCTATACTTTGTTGCAGTTCTCTGTAAAATTCTTCTGTGTCTTGTTCCTTTCCTTCTACCGGCGCATATACTCCTACAAATGTAAAGTTTCTATTCCGTACTTTTATTCTAGTTTCAATTATTCTGTCCGAAATCCAAGTGTAGTCCTGTATCTTGTGTTTCTAATCTTTCGTAATTTCAATTGCTACTCCAAATGATGCCCATTGGTTAGCTGGTACCCAGCAGTAAATCATTACATAATTACCTATATCTTCTGATCCTTTATTTTTCTTCTTTGTTTCTGTTATAATGGAAATGTCAATTTTCCTTTTCAGCAGTTCTGTTTGTAATTCCTCCGTTTTCTCCGCAATTCCCCTTACATTCCATGTGACAACTTTTAGTTTCCCAGTTCTTTGTACGCAAACCTGGCCTTGTTGTCGTATTGAGTGTCGGTCCGCTTCTTCCTTTTGAGGATTTTACGAGTATCTTGGTGTCCCCTGGACAGGTTACCGGCCCGTCGCAGGGTGAGTCTAGTGATGGGGCTGCCACCTTGATGCCTCTAGACCTGCATGCTTTTCTGTAGCGGTGTGCTCGCATAGCTGAATGGACCCAGTTTTAAGGCGCTGGACTTTCGCCTGCACCCTCTCCCGTCTGCTGCAGTTTTAGCTGCATTGCCCAGGGGTCACGCGTCCATAGCCTTCGTGAACGTGGGAATAGGATTTGCCGACAGAGCCGCCGTTGTTGTTGCGGTTGGTTTTCTCAGGATATATGGGCTTTACATTTCAGCATATGTATAAGCCCTGAGGCCATGTCGGCCTTTGACCCCCACCGATATATACATACATACATACATACATAAATAGAGTTAAGGAAACATACTGTATGCTTGAGACAGACGCTGTTCGCTTATGTTTAACCGGCACAGTGTATACTTTTAGCGTTGTAACTACTAATGTTCGGAACTGAATTTCCTGCTTTAATGTCATTTCCAGTATACAACCTTAAATAGCCACGAGAATTTGATCACATTGAGATTCGAGTTTTTCACAGCATTCACACTACGTATCACGGGCCTCTGTGATGTGACACCGTGTCACTATTATCCACCAAAGCGACGTATTTATTTGCCATATTTATAATTCGGTGGATGGGCAGTTGACCCATTAGAGATGAGTGATTCTATTATGTAGAGTGGATGCTTCAGTTTAAGGCAAAATATGAATAACGTGCATGAAGAAAACTTGTTTTTTATGAGTAATGTAGTGTCAAATTTTAACTATAGTATGTACTGTGAGTTCATTGATTTTCCTTTGCAGATTTTAGGATGAATTTTTTAACCCAGCGCATTCTTAAAGTCTTTTTTTCGCTGTGTTATTTAAGCCGTTTAATGCAATTTAGTTTGTACCTGCTTATGTACGTTCGTAGATGCCGTTCTGCAGATCTGAAGATAGTGAAGTTTTACGAGTTAACCACATGAGTTAGGGCGTTTGTAATAAACAAAGACGACGTTCAGTCATCTGTCTGACTGTGTTCTTGTGAGACAGCATAATTTGTGCGTCTTGAACCTAACGGCGTTATCCCAGACGTGTTTGACTCGCCATTTTAGGGGCACTGTGGGTTGTTTTCACCGTGAAGCTGTATGTTACAGCTAGCACATGCAATGCTGTTATGTAGAATGAAATAAGTACGCAGATAACTGGCGCACATGTTGTCCGTATTAATAGCTATGTTACTACTTTAACCACAGCGGTGACCGTATGTACGCGGATAGTCTTGCATTAAAAAGAACTCTATCTTACGTGTTCTCTGTGATTGTCGGAATAAAGAGCGAACTTTTCCGTTGAACTAGCCGCGTTGTCGTAGCAATCAATGGAGCTCCGTTGTGCTTACTTTGAGATAGGTTCTGTTAAGATTTGAGGTGTTTATATCGGTGTTGATGAAGCTTCACTTCATCTGGAATGTTACGCCTTGTAGTTGAGCACGAAGATCTAGAAGTTTCGAAGCATCATATTACCTCTGCCTTCAGGGTTAGGAGTTGTTTGACCCAGAAGGTGAAGATTACAGCCGTTCGGAACATCGAGAACGTTTTGCTCAACAACACTGCCTAACGTTCAAGAAGACTTGAATCTTTGGCAGAAACTGAATTTTTGTAATACAGCAAAAGGAAGTCATGAGTCAAAACTCAACGTTGTACTGTTTCTGTTGACTTTGGTTACATATTTCGGATTGCAAATGTGGCTGTCGTAAACAGGAAGACTATGAACGTTTGTATGTAGTAGGCCTATATACAGGCAGCAGTTTTTCAACTCCATCGGACTCTTCCTCTTGGGTTACGTTGCTGGATTTTGAAGCTAACCATTTGCATCTAGAAGTTAAGAATCCGTGGAGCTGAACTTCCTTTTCCTCTCATATATTCTTGGCTTGCTTCTTAATCAAGAAACGAGGCAACTTTGTTTTACTGAGGAATACGTCCGTTGTAACACGCGTCATGGTGGAATCCATGGAAAACAAAAGTCTAAATCATCCTTACATGAATAAAGCTTTTAGCCATAAAGTGAGTCGGTTTTGCTTCAGATGTTGGTCTTTGTTTATCTGTCACTTCTGTATTATCACAGGGTTATTTGTTGAATGGGGTAGTAGAATTGAAAAAAAAGTAGGTAGCTATTCATTATTTCTTTTGTGAGTTTGTCTCTTTCAAAGAAGACACTAATTTTATTTCTTACTGGAGATCCCTGTTCTTGGAATCAGGTTTAGAAGGCATCGGTTTGCATCGGCAGCCTTTGTTGACTAAACGTATAGACAGTAGCCCGTACTTGCTGTTTACTGGTTTCGTGGCCTGTAGATGCAGAACTGCTGCTGTTATGTTGAAAATAAATTGGCAAGGAGGCTGTGTGGGACTGAGAGTCGGTCTGGACGTTGTGGTGAAGAAAGAAGTATCCATCCCTGTCTGGAATCGAATCCCGTTTCTCCTATCGCTGAGCTCATACCCTGGTCTTATTTTTTGTGCTATATCTCACACTTACCTCAAAGAACAACTTACGTCTAGGAATATGCAAAGCGATAATAATCCGTCCAACCTCGTGTTCCTTTCTTAATTTTGTGAATGTCGTTTAACGCGAGAACGGTGAAATACTCTTATATTTTAATAATATGCACGTTCCGTTTCTACCTCGGAAGTAAACACTGACGGTTTTTATTGTAGAGACCAACCAGTTAATGCCGTTAAAAGAAATTAAACTTTGTATGTGGTGAAAACCACAAGACGTCTGCAGTCTGCAAATAAATTCTGTGAAAAGAATGCGATTTTTTTTTTATTGTTAAGAACGGTGCCACGCCACTGTACTTGAAACAGTTTATGCAAGTTTGCTCGTTTAGCAGTAATTTTCTGCACGTTATGTAAGACTCGCTGGAAAGTTCAAACACGGTGAAAAGATCCAGTATTAAAACTGTTTTCAAAACGAAGCACACCCTGAGAAACTCACTTATGAGAGTTAGGCCAATACGTGCTCCACAGAAGATTGCGGACTGTTTCTGTTGTATTCCTTGCGCATGTGGCAGGAGCTACAATGGGGAAACAGGCAGACGTGGGCCGTGAGACTGAGGGAACACAGGCGAAACTTGGAAGTAGGTCACTTGGAAAGATCCAAACTAGCACAGCATTCGTTTCAAGAGAATCACCATGTACTATGAGAAGAAGCGAACATTTTAGGAACAAAAGAATCCAATGTACAGGAAGTATAAGGAAGCAGCCTGCATGGCATGTCTACAAAATCCTGTCAGCCGACCCAGCGTCGAAATTTCTTCCATCTGGTACTCTTTGATCAGGAATGAACTGTCTTAGTGATGTGTTTTGATCCCTTGAAGATTCGCAGCTTCTCCACAGTTGGTATTAGTGGTGTTTGATTCTTCAGTGCGTTTGTTATGGTTGTGCATGATGTGCCTATGGTGTGTTCAGGTTGTGTGTATGGCTCTTATTATGGTTCCGATGGTTTAAATTTGTGATGTGTTTCAGGAGCTATTCTTTGAGTCTCGTGGCTGTTCTTTCTGCAACATTTTCATGTTGTAACCCGCATACCAATTCTATTTTCAAGAGCTTATCTGCACTTTTGACTGTTTCAGAGTCACCCAGTGACTAGCTTGATCTAAGGGGTCCAACATATAGGTGCTTCTTGCATGAAGATGGAAGCAGAGACGGCTTCCAAAACATAGTGTGTTAGTGTTTATATATGTTACACGATGAACAAAGTCCAAAAGAAGAAGATTGTATCTGTAAGTAATTTCTTGGCATGTTTTCGGAAATACAAGTTTAAACTTCTCATCTTCGCTCATGGAAGTATTTCTTGTGTTTTGATAAAGTGATTGCCACTTTCTTCAAATTGTTTCCGACTTATTCGTACTCATTTTTCCACTTTTGAAGTGTCTACTGATTTTAAAGTAACCTAATACTGTATCAGGCACGTGTTTTGCAGTTTGTTGTAGGGTGATTATGAATAATGGCTAGACAGAAGGTAGCTATGTCCTCTTGATTTGAGGTTGGGTCAGTGAGAATCAGGAGTAGCTGTCGGGATATGAACCGTACAGTCTAGTATATTGTTACCAACAATTTGGAGGAGTCTTCTGCTTCCATTTTCAGCGTAGAAGTGAATGTTGAGATTTTTGGTTCCTCCTAAACGTTGGTACTCCTTTTCACAATTTCATGGCGTCACATCCCCCCCCCCCAAAAAAAAACTGATTTTGATACTGACCCAGAACTTGTCTGGCGGAACGAAGGGAATTGTGAGCCTAGCCATTGATGATGTGGTACATATGGGTTAAGTAATTTGCAAGGCAAATTTGTCTGTGTGACTAAACACAATTCGTCGGTGGGGTATTTGTTCCATGAAGGAGAAGGTCCGTGCTTTGTAACTTTTGAATTTCAGTGACCAGTTTCTTATTCGGGCTGCATGGAAGATGAGTCGTTTTCTGTCACGAATCTTGAATAAGACCCATGATCAATCGACACGTAGTGATAAAAAAAAACGAATTCTTATGCTGGACTTCAAACACGTGTCGATTAAAACACATAATCAATCTACACATAGTGACCAAAAAGAAAATAAAACTATTTATTATGCTGGGCGTCAAACACGGGTCGATTACATAGAATGTAACTTCAATGACAGTGTCTTTAACATTAGGGAAATCTGATCATTCGCTGCCGTGAAAACGTCAAAATTCATTCTTAAGCGATTCACGAAATATTCCTTGAATACAGGCGAGAGAACTGCAGTTCGGAAGGGGGGAGGGGGTGGTAGAGGTGTGCAGGAATGGCATGCAGCACTCGAGGAACGTGTGGAACGCGGAGTTCTGGTCGGAAACGCGCAAGGGAGTTACGACTTTGAAAACCTTCGTGATGGAGGAGAGAAATTAAAAGTGGTATTTCTAGATAACAGAGCGTGAAGGTGCTTAGAATAAGGCCAAAACTGTGCTGAGATTTCATGTTATTTGACCGACTGAATAAGTACAGTATTTTCAAATAATTGTCCGTAACATGCAGTAACACGAGAATATCCTTCAATGTGTGATTAATGCTGGTGTTCTGCGCAATAGCGCTTCGAAGTACAGGAAAACGAGACGTGACAGCGAAAGGTGTGTAATATTTTCTCTGTACGAACAAGACCCATTGTCATTCGTGCCTAAATATAAACCTGGACCCTGAATTTAACCAAGATCAAGGTAGTGATAGGTAAGTAAATTCATGTAATGATATTTCGTTGGGGAATTAATAAGGACATTTTATAACGGGACAAGCGGCATGGACTAAATTTCAATGGAAGCTAGTTAGAAGTTTGCCCTAGGCAGTGAGATGCTTCAAAGGCCAGAGGGGGAGAAAGACATCAGTTTCTGTCAGCGTAGCTGGATTTTTTTAAGCTAGCGTATGAAGTGAATTCTGAGATTTTTACAATTCGAGCTCGGATATATTACTCAATAGGATGTTCCCGGCGACCACGCCCTTAGAACTTTTTAACTCGCGACCTCGAGATTTCGCGTACATTTTCTTGGGCTGGAAAAGCGAAATTTGCTGACCAAATCACATTTTAGATTTCCAAAGTTTAGATTTTACCCCATGTGGTGTTAGATTTTTCCCGAAGGGTCAGCATTCTCAGTGGTATATCATCTTAAAGTTGGGTAGCTGCTTTATTCCACATTCTTGCATATTGTCACATAGTAGCCTGTGCCAAAAAGAGTGTCTTTCATCCTAGTGTTTCTGAAAGTCTTCGACTTGGCAGTGCACTAAAGTAAACTTATTTCACTCACAACAAAATCTGCATCATTATAGGTTTGTGTTTGTTAGTGTGTGTATGTGTATGTATATATGTATGCCTATTCATGCAGTCATAAGCTGTATTCATATTATTCTCGTCCACCTTCTTTTAATCCGTATTAAATTTCGTATGCAACTTATCTCAGAAATGCAAAAGTACGCAGACCAGGTCGCTTTCGCGGATAAATTGGGTACAGTGGCTCTTAATAGTCGTGGGTCCTCGGTAGAAAGTGCTTTGCGTCACCCTTCTGGCGCCTAGAATTATGAGGTGGGTCATGTATTTATGGAAAATTTGTGTACCCCTGACAACCGATTAACTTTATTTCAATTTTAATGACGCTATCACTAAGGAGGAATATATAGCGTGGAATGATTTTTTCATAGTAAAGAATGAACAGGAACTGATGTCGATGGATGTGTTCGTGGCCTAATTTAGGTATCATCCCGTCATATTTCTGAAGGTATTGCGTACAACCACATACATTGTTATTAGAACAGTTAATGTTCTGGCCGAAATTCTGTCGAAGAACTTCTGGATACAAGACTTGAGCATTACCGCTTGAGCCATGTAGTTGTTTGTTACTGAACAGTATATATTTTATCTATACGTTATACGAAATATTATGGTTAAAATGTATATTCTGAAATATTGCAGCTTCTAACAAATGTAATGAGCATGTCCGAGGAGAACTCGAATTCTGCTGTCATACACCAACTTTTAGTATTATAGTTCTGTTATTTTTTAGCTGTTTGGTATGTGTGGGTGTGAAACGTTGTGGATTTAGAGGGCAACATGGGCTGCAGATATATGAGAATAGGGTACTGAGGAAGGTATATGGGCCTAAGAGGGAGAGGTAACAGGGGAGTGGGGAAGACTATATAACGAGGAGCCTTATGATCCCTACTCCTTACCCATTACTATTGGTGTGATCAAATCCAGAAGAGTTACATGAGCACGGGATGTGGCACGTATGGGAGACAGAGGAGGTGCATGCAGGATTTTGGTGGGAGACCTGAGGGAAAGAGACCACTTCAAAGAACAAGGCCTAGGTGGAAGGATAATATTGCAATGGACCCTCAAGAAGTCGGATGGGAGCATGGACTGGATTGATCTGGCTGAAGGTAGGGACAGGTGGCGGGTTCTTGTGAATGCAATAATGAACCTTCGTGTCCCATAAAATGCAGGGAATTTGTTCACTGGCTGAGAATATGTTGACATCTCAAAAAGGACTCTGGTCCCAGTTGTTAGTTAATGAGTTATGGTCATTTTCTTAATTTTGATCATTAGCGTGTTGAGTGCACCTCTATATATGAAAACACGTTCGGCGTAACTTGAAGTTAACGAATCGTTGTCATTTGTATTTCGTTAATGGCAGTGCTTAGTATGAAATTTTGAGGTATATTTCGTGTGTATCTGCGCACAAAATTTTACGTGCTTGGTTTCGCTGGTTCTTTAATTATTATGATAGAAACGGAAATTAAGAAAATTTGTGTAACTTTTGCACAATTGCCAGTTTTCCGAAGTTCAATTAAAATACATCATTCCAGGACATAACGCACGTGGCAGCAATGCTGCTTCCTCATTACAAGACAGGCCGGGATAGCTCAGTCGGTATACCGACTGCGCTGTGGGCTGGACTGTCCGGGGATCGAATCCCGATGGGGGCAAGATTTTCCGTACCCGTCCAGACCGGCCCTGGGGCCCACCCAGCTTCGTATACAATGTGTACCGGGTCTTTCCCTGGGGTAAAGCGGCCGGGGCGTGGCGTTGACCACCCACCCCCATCTAGCGCCAAGGTTAAGGAAAGTGTAGAGCTATACCTCTCCTCCCCCTCTGGGCCTTCTATGGTGAATTTTACCTTTACTTAATTACAAGTTCGCGCGTCCGCATTGTTATTACTTACTTACATACTGCATGGAGCAGTCCTTATTAAGAAGCTAACCGGTTCTCAGCTTGTCAAATACCCTGCATTTTATGGAAACCAATGGTTCACTACCGCGTTGACAAGTGCCTGCCACCTGTCCCGATCCTGAGCCAGATCAATCCAGTCCATGCCCCTCCCCATTCAACTTCCTGAAGATTTCTCTTAATATTGTCATCCCGTTTAGGATTTGGTCTTCCCAGTGGTCTCTCTTCCTCAGGTTCGCCCACCAAAACCCTGGATGCACTACGCCTCTCCCTCCATATGCGCTACATTCCCCGCCCTTCTCATTCTTCTCGATTTGATCATCCGAATAATATTTGGTGAAGAGTGCAGATAATTAAGCTCTTTATTATGTAGTTTTCTCCACTCCTCTTACCTCGGACCCCTTAGGCCGAAGTATTCTCCTCAACACCCTATTCTCAAACACCCTTAGCCTACATTCCTCCCTCAATGTGAGCGACCAAGTTTTACACCCATACAAAACCGCAGGTAAATTGTAGTTCTGTAATATCTTAATCTTCATATTTTTTGATAGCAAACAGGGGAGGGGGAAAAATCTGAGCCGAAATATAGGAAGTATTCCCTGAATTCAATCTGCTCTTAATTTTTTCCTGAATAGAATTTTGATGCATTAAGTTTGTTCCCATATATTTTAACCGTTCCACTCTTTCGAATAAACTATAGCAATCTTTATTCTGTGACTTCGTCCTGCATTCTCATTTCGAGAAATGCCTATGTACTTAATTTTATCAACATTTACTCGTTCTTACTCTCCTTACTAACAACTACTAAACTACTAACGCTTCTGCGTTTTTCTTTGTACTATGTGCGCTTCCGCCCAATATATTAACTTCTTCAGCACCACCAAAACCTGATGTGTACCATTTAATTTCAAGCCGTCGTGGTGTACCACAGCTCTTGTAATGGCTCACCTCAAGCAAAGTTGAAAAACAGTGACGATAAAGCACCTCTGTTTTCAGCCATTCTTAATAGGAAACATGTCAAATATTTGCGTACACGGTCTCTGCTATATGTTTCATACTGACACATTTTTATTAGCTTTACCAGTTTCAAGTGGATACCACACTCACTGAGAATGTGACACAGGACCTCCCTCCTAACTGAATTATAATCCTTCTTGATGTCTATAAATAGCTGATGCCCTGCTTCATTGTATTCCCACTTTTTCTCAAGTATTTGACGAATGCAGTATTTATGATCAGTAATTAACTTGTTGCGTCGAAATCCACATTGATGATCCCCAATAATTTCCTCTGCGTACGTAGTTAACCTTGAGAGCAGCATGTTGGATAAAATTTTGTACGTAGTTAGCAAAATGATATGGTCCTATAATCAATCTGTTTTGTCACCCGTCTTATAAATAGATAAAATTATGGACTCCTTCCACTCCTCAGACAATTGATCATTTCAAATAAAATTAATAATTTCATTGATTTCAGAGCAAATTGTTCTGCCCCCTTCCTGAATCAGTTCTGCTGGGATATGATCAGTACCTGGTGATTTATGTCTTTTTTGTTTTTCGGTTGCCAGCTCAACCTCAGAGGCACTTGGCTCAGGCACTAGTGGTTCTGCTGTATGTATTTCAGTCTGCTTAACATCATTAACCCTATGTACATTCAGTAGCTGAGAGAAATGGTTCCTGCACCTAGCCAAAATACTGTGGGGGTCTGTAACCAAATCACCCTTCTCATCCTTAACTATATTAGTTCGAGGCTGGTAACCATTCTTAAAGTCATTAATGTTCCTATGCAAGTCCCTAACATTTTTTATCTTACTTTTAGTTTCAAGATCCTCAATTTTAGCTTGCAGGTATTCCTTCTGTTTGTTCCTGAAATGCCTGCTAGCTCACGTCTTACATTGTTTAGATTATCTACGGTGCCTTGGCTTGGATCTTGTAACCACTGCATTGTAGCCTACTTCCTTTTATCTTAAAGAAACCTGAACATCAAACCATGGTTTATTTTGTTTCAGTTCATACAGACTTAAACTCTCTTTAGCTGACGTTTTGGTGTTCTGTTTAATGTTTTCCCAAGCCCAATTTATGTCCTAGCTATCATTTACGTTCTACAAAGCTGCAAATCTCTTTGAGATTTAAATCAGATACTGTTTTCTAACCTCCAGCTCACTTAGCTTCCTGGGTTTAAATCAGTCCTCATCAAACTTCTGTGCGGCTTGTTTACTTACTGCCAACCTTATATATATATATATATATATATATACACACACACACACATACATACACACACACACACACACACGACATGATATCACTAACCAATTTTACTCTATTAACTGTTGATACTGTTCTGTGGTGTTAAAAATCTTGTTCCTGGTTGATTGTTTTCGTTTCCTTTTTCATAAAAAAAAGTGTCCTGAATTTTTATTTTTAAGTTTTGTGAAAAACCGTCATTGTTTCAGGGCAGAAGCGAAAGGACAGCTTGAATGTCTCGGACACCTGATGTTTTGTTGTAGCAGGAAGGAAAGTAGGCTCAAAACTGTGAAATTTCCATAAAAAATATCTATATAACAAAGAAATAGCATCAAGTCTAATACCACGTTTCGCCAAACATTGTTAAATGTGTACCAAGAAGCATTTTAATTAGACTGTCCCAGCACACAGGTCGGGAAACACGCATGTTAAGGAATTTGTTTGATTTCGACTTTTTTTTTAATCCTCTGAACATGTGTTTAAAAGTAAACTCTGAAGAACTTCATTCAGAAACCAAATGCAGCCGTTCCTTCCTAATAAGGAATATGTGTGTAAGGGCTACAGTGTCAGAGAGATTTCGTTTAACGACGCTGTCAATTTCCAAATTTTTATGGCGTCCAGAATAGGGTAATGAAATATGTGTCTGGAACACTGATGAAATTATACTGACTTCGGAAATCTAAGTTTTCGGGGGGGGGGGGGGGCTGTCCCAACAAAAATCCCCCACGGGCGGGCCGGGGAGCGAAATGGGACACCCCCCCCGGGGGCCCGAGGACTAATTACAGAGACCGGGTACTGGATGTTGGAAGTGCCCT
>Ga0123352_10013855_pt1 | contig 12812 bp, 16 predicted proteins | sample TergutLab28metaG_FD_89700 | JGI IMG/M metagenome (GOLD analysis project Ga0123352, IMG submission 89700) | Labiotermes labralis P1 segment gut microbial communities from Petit-Saut dam, French Guiana - Lab288 P1 | ecosystem: Host-associated > Arthropoda: Insects > Digestive system > Gut ... | reverse complement strand
TAGGACACAAACATTGTTACATCAGGCAGTATGCTATCGCGGATGCTGTTTGTAATTTGGGTCAGCGTTTCATTCACATCAAGCAGAGGATAAGGATTTCCCTCATTATCACGCCCAACATATATCACGCCGCCACCGGAATTGGCAAAGGCCAAGACCTCTTTTTTGAGATCAGAAGTATACTCTCGCTTATATTCCACATTACTGTTCTCGTGCATGATTCCACCTTCATTTCACTTTTTCACAATCATATCACATCATTACACTTTTTGCAAGTGAAATAGTGAAATGATTATATTGCCCATCCGAGGTTCTGCCGCAAAACTCCTAGCAACACAAAATTCTGCCCTTCGGCAATTGTTCATTTCTGAGTTTTGTAGATTTTTTCAAGCGGTAGACAAAACCCTATCAAGCTATGCGGCGCAATGCGTAAGGGGCATATTTTGTTTTGTACATGAACTTTCAGTTATTTCCGCCACCTTCATTCCTCGTAAAATATGGACGATCACATCCACCGTCCAGCCATTGCCAATGGCCTTGTAGCGTTGCGTATTCGAGATATTGACTTCCTTGCCGTTATCGTCAATGCCCAGGGCCGTGTAATTATCCGGCAGCGTTTGGCATCGCTCCGCTTCAATGGGGGTGAGCTTGCGGATGGTGTAGTCACCATCGGGTAGGTCTACTTTGTATAGTCCTGTCTTTGCACCACGTCCGCCGCCGTGCGCCATGAGCGCCACCGTTTTACCGTGTACACTGTAGATGCGGCTGCCTTGACCACCGGCACCGATAGTACCGACACGCACAGGGGAGCAGATCACGCTATCTGTTTGTACAGTAGTGAGGGCGTTAAGCTTTCCGTCCCCACGGACTTCCAAACGTTTGCCGCGCTTATCACCCTCGCCACGTGTGCGGAGTGCGGCGCCAACCTCCTCTGCAACAATTAGGCCGTGTTTATTGCGGGTAACCAGTGATCTCACGTTTTCTTTATAGAATTGGGCGCACAAGGTTTGCGATTTGTCTTTGAGCGCAAGTTGTTCCGATTCCAGAATGTCTCTTAGCAAAACGCTCTTATCTATCGGCTGTGTGATGTTCGGAATATTTGTCCAATACAGCCGTTTGCGCTGTTGCGCCGATACCAAAGCAGAGTTAATCAGAATCGGCTCACAACCTAATTCTTCCGAGATATATGCTTTGATGGACTTCGGCATAGATGCTACATTTTCATAGAGGAAATACCGTGGCTGGACTTGATGCACAGCGTCCACAAAGCACATGAACAGCTTCCAGCCCATGCCGGTCTTGTCCACCTCGCGATTCGCTTTGGCAATGCTCCAAAAAGTGCAAGGGCTACCGCCCATCACGAGGTCATAACCTCTAAATTGATTAAAGTCTGCGGTTAGCACATCGCCGTGATGGGTGATGTCGGGGTACTGATAGCGGCTAATTGAGCGCGGAAATTTGTCAATCTCAAATGCCGCAAAATGAGAAACGGCAAATCCTGCTCGGTCGAGCGCCATGCGCCCACAGGATATGCCGTCATAGAGTGATACTACTTTTAATGGATGCAAATTTGTCCTCCTGTTTATCTAAAATAATGTCAGATTCGTCATCGTTACATTGACGTTGCAATTTCTTTTTCCTGTGTTGACGGCGCCAGCGTCGCATTGTGCGCTACTGCTTTTTCCTTGCCCTCCGCCAATTGTTTGGATAACTTGGACTTCGGCGGCGCAGCATCTGCATGTGCCTTTGCCTGTTCTTGGATTTGAGTAACCTTGAGATGGTAAGCTGTGCCAACCACTTCATTGAGTTGGGCGCGGAAGTCTGCTGTAATCGGTTTTGCTGTTTCCCTGTAGCCATTTGGTGCGTTCTCGTCCGGCCTTGACGGCATCCCGACAAAGATGCCGTTCTTTCCCTGCACAATGCTGAATCCATCGACCACGAACGAGTCATTGAAGGTAACGCTGGCAAAACCCATCAGCTTTCCCTTTGGTTCAATGAGCCTTACTGAAACGTCCAATTTTGGTGTAGTAACATCATTTGTTTGTTTTTCGGTCATAGTGAAAATCCTCTCATTTTTTGAATTTAGTGAGCAGCAAACACGCTCTTGGCGAGACCGCCAGACTTCAACAACATAAAACATAGCAGCGCCGTGTATGCCACTATGCTCCAAATGGTCGTAGTCATCGTGCCTGCTACAACAAAGTTCGACACCAACACGGCGTATATCGCCACGCAGACCATGACGAGAAAACCTTGAAATGCAAGCGCAAACAGGGATTTCAGATAGTTGTTGCCCATCTGTCCCCATTCGCGATTGACCATTGTACTGAGTGGAATCGGTGCAATACTGGTGACTAGATAAATTTCTATCATGCGTCCCCATACAACGATGGTCACAATGACTGCCATGATTTCCATCAGCAGGCCGACAATTTGTACTTGGAAGAAGAGCGTGAACAATCCACCGAGGGTCAGCTCTTCCAATTGTTCAAGAATCCCTGCCATCATTTCAGGACTACCCAGAGCAAGATTTCCCGAGATGATGCCTGCACTTTGGTTGACCACGTTTTGGGCTAAATCGAATATTGCCATGACGATATTCCAGGTGTTTGTCAAGATAAATACCGCGACGAAACACTTGAAAATCCATTTATATATGTTGAACGTGTCAAAATCTTGCAGGTTGTTCTTTTCGATGATGAGCTGTATCAGCTCATAACACAGCACAAATGTTAGAATGATTCCGGCGATGGGAAGAATGACAGTTTCAGATAGGCTGCGTACCATGTTAAAAATTCCGATGTTCCAGCCCATCGGAGTTAAACCAACCTGATACGCAACGTCCTGCACGGAAGCATCAACATTGGCGAACATATTTTCAAATGCAGTCATGTTCGCATCAATGAGTGTTTCCCGTAGCCATTCACCTATCGCCTCAATTAACCAGCCCATCTAACCGAATAGTCCCGTGAGTTGCGGTACGAGCAAAAGTCCGATGAGCGCGATGCCGCCGCCAGCCATGAGTTGCTTCATGCCCTGTGATTTTGCGCCCGGATTGTCATTACCATATCCTTCCAAAAGGTTAACAATCCCCCATACGCCAAGCCCTGCGCCCAGAGCGATGACGAGCGTTTGTAATACACCGATTGCAGAGTTAAAAAAATCCAATATGCGATACCTCCTATAATTTTGTTCCCACGGCCGGACATGGGAAAGCCCACTACTCATGAGGAGCAACGGGCTATGTAATGAGATGATAATAGGTGTTTTCATTTTATTTAACCTTGATATTTACTTTTAACTTCGCTTATGATATAATGCTGTTGCAAAGTTAAATGAGAGGTTGCTATGAAATATATTGCAGATACGCTTGATATTAAAGTGGATATTGCCTTGTGGGATGGTACTGCTAAACTTCCGTACTATCTCACGGATCGTTATGAGTTTAAGCGTGCGGTTTTTGATGGTGTAGTATGCCTGATTATGAAACCAAAAGGCGAGCTTGATGTACTTGGGCAAGTGAAGAAACATATTGCAAAAGTACGGGAGATTGAACCACTACCGATTGTCTTAGAACTTGACGGCATGACAGCACGGCGAAGAAAGGCACTCATTGGAGCAAGAATCCCTTTTTTCGCACCGGAAAATCACATTTATTTGCCGTTCTTAGGCGTAGCTTTAAGCGAACGCTATACAACAGAACGTGCGCCCGGCGAAATATTTATGCCGTCTGCCCAACTCCTGTTTTTTTACTACCTGTATCAAGACAAACCGGAGATTCATACAGCAGGGACGGCGGAGTTATTTGGCCTTTCTGAAATGCAAATCTCACGCGCTATAAAGCAGCTAAACGGCTTGGGTCTTGTTTCCGTGCGAAAAGACGGAGTGCAGACGGTCATAGGCAATGAAGAACCTCGCCGTGACTTATTCGAGCGGGCAAGACCTTATTTATTAAACCCTGTCCGCAAAAAGATTTATGTTGAATGCGGGGAGTTGCCACCTGACTTACCCTTGTCCGGTTATAGTGCCTTGTCTGAGTTGACAATGCTGAGCGCTCCGGCGACAGAAACAGTCGCTTTTTGGGGAAAAGTTGGTGAACTAGCCGGGACTGACACGCTAGTTGACAACACTGAGCAAGTGGAGATTGAGGTTTGGTACTACAATCCAACCTTGCTTTCAAAGTGTCCGAAGGTTGTTGATGTGCTTTCTCTTGTGGCGTCATTGCCGCTCGATGATGAGCGTGTGGAACAGGCAATATATGGACTATTATCAAATTTATGGGGGAACGAATAAGTGGTAAAAGGAATGGACAGCTTTAGAGAATGGTTTAGCGACTTTGAATCGAACTATGTCATTATCGGCGGCACGGCCTGCGATTTGCTGATGGGAGAGGCGGGTGAATCATTTCGCGCCACAAGGGATATTGACATGGTGCTGATTATTGAGTCATTGGATACGGCATTTGGTTCTCGGATTTGGGAATATGTCAAAATGGCTGGTTATGAGCAACGGTTAAAAAGTTCAGGAGAACCCGAATACTATAGGTTCATAAAGCCAAGGTCATCGGAGTTTCCCGCAATGATTGAGTTGTTCTCGCGCCGTGCGGAGGGAATTACACTACCGCCTAATGCCATACTTACACCGTTGCCGGTTGATGATGAGGTTTCAAGCCTATCCGCAATATTGCTTAACGATGACTACTACAACTTTCTCAGAGCAGGCGTAACGACTGTGGATGGAATCCCCATAATAGGTGCTGCCCATCTGATTTCATTTAAGGCAAAAGCGTGGCTTGATTTGACGGAACGCAAGGCACAAGGCGGTCAAGTGGATAGCCAAAACATTCGGAAACACAAAAACGACATCATAAGATTGACTACATTGCTATCACCGGATTTTAGGATGGATTTGCCTGATACGGTTGCGGACGATATGAAGCTATTTCTTACAAAAGTTGATGAGCCCGAAAAATTTGTCCTCACGGCGGTGGCACTCAATCTATCTGATGCAATACCTCTGGACAAACTACCTCTGTCAGTGCGTTTGGCGAAGGCAAAGCATCGTGCGGACATACATAACGCAAACCTCGATAGTGAGCAAGAAAAAGAACCCGATATAGATTAGTGAGCAACTACATAAAACCTCTGGTTGTCCAAATGCAGAGGTTTGGAATTAGACGAATAGCTCCGCAGCCCGCTTTTAGGCGGGCTGCTGTTTCGTCAAGGCCGATAAATCCACCTCTGTCACCTCAAACACATCGTCCGGCTTGACGGTGAGTTTGGTGGAGAGGTGCCGCTTGACATTAAAACGATTCTTTGTGTGATAATCCGCTAAATAGCGGTAATTCGGATGCTTTGTAATGTCATATTTTTTCGATTTGAATGGTCGCTCTCCACGAATTTGCAATATGCACTCGCCTCCGTCCAACAATGCTAATTCGCTTGTGTCCATCAGATCGCGTCCCACTTTTTGATAGTTCTGTCCGTAGGATTCTTGCATACCCCTTGTGCGGGAAGTGTTGTAGAGGTCGATGGTTTCACGGCCTAGTAGCTTGCTGATCTCCTCCAACGTGGTTTTTTCACGTCCACCCAAAAACAGCGTGACATCACAATTTCCAATAATTGTGTCCGCGTCATCTTTGTAAATACTTTTAAGCTGTGATTGTGACTGCAACACCACACAGGCAGAGATTTCCCGACTGCGGATGGTTGCAATCAGTCGCTCAAATCTCGGAATTTTGCCAAGATTCGGGAACTCATCGAGCAAAAAACGCACATGGATAGGCAGACGGCCTCCGGGCTTTGCATCCGCCTTGTCACAAAGCAAATTAAATAGCTGACTATATAGCAGAGCCGGAATGAAATTGTAGGAATCATCAGTGTCGCTCACGATGACAAACAGTGCCGTCTTACGTTCACCGATAGAATCCAAGTCCAGTTCATCTGCACTCAGTAGATCACGAACCTCACCGATGTCGAACGGCGAGAGCCGCGCACCGCATTGTACCAATATACTCTTTGCTGTCTTGCCTGATGCGAAATGTCAACAACTTTTTAATCAACCTTACAAAAAAGTCACAGTTTAGGGCTTTGGCTCACGTCATTCCGAAGCATACGCACAATCTTATCTTGCATGGTTTCCCTCGCTTTAGGATTGAAATGCACTTTAACCCTGTAAGTGGTTTTACCGATTGTCTTTACAAGGTCGGGTTTATCCTCTTTAGTGGTGACGGCCGCCATACTCATTTTTTCATTATTCATATAATTATCCTTTCTGGCGATAATCGCCCTATAATCAAGCAAGCCCCATTTATAGGGGCAAAGGTACTAAACCCTTACCCATGCCAAAATGGGACTTGCAAACATTGATTTTATGCGGTTTGCTACTGGCTAAATCGTAACATCATTGTGTTGTGTTTTGGTGCGGTTTTGGGCTTTTGTCTGCGCTCTAAAGACTTGCAAATCCTCGTTGAAGTCTTTACCCCTCGGAAGTTCAAGCCGTGTTACATAGCCCTTATCAGCATATTTTCTCGCCATAGCTACGGCGGCTTCTCGCCCTGCGGTGTCATTATCAAGGCAAAATACCAGTTCCTTAATAAACTTATGCCTATTCAAAAAGAAAGGCATCGCTGTATCACTCGTACCCGATAACGACAAGCGGCTGACATTCTCCCATGCCCCTGTTTCAGCTTTATTAAGGCTTGCATGGCTCATAAGGTCAATGGGGCTTTCAAAAATATACAGCCACGGTGAGGGCATAACGGCAAGCATATGAAAGCCGTATCGCTTATCACTTCCCGAACAATCGCCACGAAAAGCACCATCGCCCTGTGTTCCTCGCAAACTTGCAAACCGTGGCTTGTTGTCCTCGTCCTTGCCGACAAAAACCACATTTTTACGCCTGTCCTCGAACAGCATATCAAAGTCAATAAACCTGCTCACAACCTCGCTATCAATGCCACGTTTGTTACATAGATAATCCAGTAACCGCAATGGAATACCTGCCTTTTCGGGTAGAATTAGCTGTTTAGGCGGCGGTGCTATTGGCTTTTGCATGGGTGGTTCATGGACAACAACTGCCGTATAGCCGTTTGTAACCGCCATATCCACGGCTTGACGGAACGGCACATTTTCAACTTTGGTAAGATAGTCAAGCACACCATAACCACCCACGCCTTTGCTATGCCAATACCAAGAACGGCGGTCATCTTTTATGGCAAGGCTTGGGTGCTGTTTACAACGATACTCGCCGCCCCGATGGGCGAACGTGAAACCGTTGTGTTGCTCTAAAAAAGCGAGAACGTCTGCCGCTCTCGCTTGGGCTAAAATATTTTCGTCAATACGCATTTCTAAAATCCTCCTTAGCGGTCGAAGTCATAACTTCGTTTGCGATTTTGTGTTTGGTTCTGTGTGCGGTCTTGCTCTTTTTTCGGCGGTGGCGGCTTATGAGTTATGTCGAGATGGTAAAGATAGCTGTGGATTGCACCCAACTGTTTCAGGTCTGCCTTTTTCTGCGTGAGTGCCGTTTTATTGTTCACGTTGGCGGTCTTGTACTTGGCAATCCTTTCGTCAATCTCTTTCACCTTTGGCAACGGTTTTTCATGGTAGCGTAAATCCCTGTCGGCGTTTTCGTAAGCTATGATGTCGCTCTCATGCTTCTTGCGGAAACGCTCCTTGAAAAACTTTGTTTCCTCGTACTGTTTGTAAATTGGCTTGGTGCGGTTGTAAGTGATAATGTCTTTACGCAAATAGCCGTGTGACTTTATCTGTTCCTCGTTTGCTTTTATACCGTTTGTGATGGTGTCAACGTCTGTTTTGCACTCGTTGTACAGCTTCATAAATGCATCCATGCCGCCGTACTCTTGCATAAGAATAAATGCTTCGGCGGTCATTTTAAGGTTTTGCAGTTTCGCCCAATGTTCCAATCCTCTGTTGGTTGCAAACTTGGGGTTGCCTGCAATGTCGAGATAGGAGTTTAAGGGCTTGGGCTTCTCGACTGGCGGTGTCGTTGGTGGTGGCTCTACGGTCGGCATGGTCGGAATTACATTCCGCTCATCTGCCGTGGTGATTTTTTCCTTGGCTACTGGTTCGGACTTTTCTAAAATCCTCTGTTTGATTTCGTCCTCTGTGTAGCCCTCGCCCAACGACTTAGCACGGGTAAACCGTTCTTGCTCTGGTGCTTGAAATGAAATGTGTTTGCCACGCTTGACCTTGTAGCCCTGTGCTTCCATTTGCTTCAACAAGTCCTCAAAATCTTTGGCATGGGGAATAAGATTGTCGATAGTAGTTTGTAGCTTTTCTCGCCAACTTTGGCTCGACTTTTCGGGGAAATGTTGATTGTATTTTTTGCCGTAGGTCTTTGTTTCCTGTGGGGTAATTACCGACAATTCATTTTCCTTGCATAGCCTGTCGCTGATGTTTCTAATTTCGTGATAGGTGCTTTTGTTGGAACGATACTTCTTGTGGGTCACGATATTTGCGGCACACCAAACAAAATGATTATGGACGTGTCCACGGTCTACATGGGTAGCCATAACAAAAGCATATTCACCTTTTAACACTTCGGCGGCTAACTTTTTTCCTATCTCGTGGGCTTGCTCTGGTGTAACCTCGTCAGGTGCAAACGACTGTATCAAGTGCCGCCCGATTGTGTTTCCCCCTGCTCGTGCTTGACTTAGGTAATGTGAAAATTCAAGCCCTGCAATATTTGGGGAACAATGTTCTGAATGGACTAAAAGGCGGTCATCTGTTTTGTCGGGATTGCAAATATAATCTACTGAATTTTGGAGAGTAGTTCGGATAGGTATGATTTTAGTAACCGCCATATTTCCTCCACACGCTCCTTTGCTTCAGCTATGTCTTTTTCAAAAACCGTGCCTGTGGTGTTGGCGATTTTTGCAATCTGATTGATATTATTTCCGACTGCGTTTACCTCTGCCGACAGCTTTTGAAAATCTGAAAGGTCAAGGTGAATGACATAACCGTCAATTAACATTTTGCGTGCGTAACGGCTAAAATTTTTGGTGCGGTACTGCTCCATCTTTTTTTGAATAAGCTGTTTTTCTTCGGGGCTTACTCTGACTATAAGCTGTTCGTTTCGGGTGCGGTTTTGCATTTGGGTTTTCACTCCTTTGCTCTTGGATGCGGTGCTTGATTGCACCGTGGTTTTTGGTTTTAGGGGTCTGGGGTTTCCCCAGCAAGCACAAAAAAATTAGAGGGAAGCCGCAAGGCAAAACCTCTAATTTTTGGCAAAAGGTTATCCTTTTGCTGTGCTTGCTAACCGTAAGCCGCCCACTTCGGCATAATTGGAAATGCGGAAAATGGCGGCGGCTTACTGCGACATGGCACTAGCCAATGCCGCACGGTGTAGGGGTGGCTGTTTCAAAAGAAATACGGTAAAGTGTGACGGCATGACGGTAACTATACATACCCCTCTGTGACGGTTGGGGGGTGTACATATCTACCGTCATACCGTCACAGTTAAAATTTATTGTTCTGTTCTTCGTAAAAAAATCCGCTTTGCTTTTCCACTCCTGTCACGGTCAAAAGATATGCCATAATCTTTTTTGAGTAAGCCACTTGAAGCGTTAAGCTGTTTTGAAATGGTCGCAGGGGTCAAGCTGAAATTTGCATCACAATTTTTTAGTTCGTTGCATAACTCGGTAGCTGTTCCGCTCCAATCGTCTTGCAAAAAATCATTGAGCAGAAAACAAAAACTGTCCTCGTCATCGCCGCCGCCCTCGGTGCTGTTCCCCATGAAATCCCAACGGCAAGTGTCGGGGTCGAAACGCAAATCAAAACAAAAACTTTCGGTGTCACGGTTGCTGATTATCAGTTTTGCTTTGTTGCCTGTGCGCTTATCTTTTACAAGAACGAAAGCACCGTCAACCGCACCTATTAGCCCTGTGCTTCCCGATATGGTGTTGAGTGGGTCGGGGTCGTACATCTTGCGTGTGTGGTGGACAAGTAGCAGGGTTAGTTTATGCTTGTCGGTTATCTCTCGGAGTTTGCTCATATCGGAATAATCGCATGAGTAAACGTCTTTATCTCGTCCACCATCACGGATTTTTTCTAATGTGTCTATGGCGATAAAATTTGTGTTGGGGTACGCTGATATAAAATTGTGGACAGCTTCAAATAATCCACTTTGCATACCGAATGAAGCAGTTGCTAAATGTAGCCGTGATATATCCATCTTGTCGGCTTCCATTCGTTTCAATCGCCCTTGTAGGCGGCTGTATTTATCTTCTAAGGCGAGATATAAAACCTCGCCTTGTGTCGTGCCAAAATCCCACAGCTTGCCACCTGTTGCTATAGCCCCACACATATCAAGAGTTAGCCATGACTTGCCGACTTTTGGACTTCCTGCAAACACAAAAATGCCGTGGGGTAAGATTTTTTCAATAGCGAATTGTAAGGGGTCATAGTGTTGTGACATGAGCGTGTTGCCGTCAATGGTGGTAAATGTTTTTGGTTCGGGTTCGGGTTTGGGTGGTGCTTGGTTTGGATTGTTCATGTTCATACTCCTTTTTTGAGTTGGATTTTTTGGTGCTTGTATATAAAAAGCCCCTCGGCGGCTGTACACTTCCGCTTCGGGGCTTGGAAATTTTTATGTGGTATTTCGACATAAGGTATGGTATAATAGTCCGTAAAGCAATTCATTTTGTGCGATGTTTAGTCTTGATATGAGTTGCGTATCGAATTTATATTTGTGGCGGGGAAGATAAGTGAGAAGATGGAGCAAGATACAGCGTGAACTATATAAAATTGTGTCTGATGATATTAACTTTCAGATTCATTGTACTGTCTATCCTATGAATAGTCAGTATGGAAGTACAGACCTTCCTCGATATTGGATTACACTTAATAAAGAGATTATATTTGACTACCCAAAGCAGTTTGCAACAGGCGATGGAACAGTAAGAAATCTCACGGGATTTGAAGCGGGCTATCCATACACAACAGACATATCAGACATCACAGATTTAATAAGGGAATATATAGATACACCCAAAGAAGAACTACTAACAAAGATTTTCAGTCGTGATTTTTGGGGATTGATAAATATTTTGAGAGCGGCAGATAGACGTGTAGGAATGCGGCGATTAAATGAACTGAAAAAGAAAACCAAAAACATTGCTGCTCACAAAGTAATTGAGGCAAGACTTAAACAGGCTTCACAGCACCCATTATAAGCATAACGCAGTACAGGCGTTAGCCCGTGTAGGTGGCTTGGCAATCAATAACAAGAGAAATTTATATTTTGACGAAGGGAATGTGAAAACATGAACCAAAGCGATTTTGTTAAAATCGGTAGCTTTTTCGAGGCAATCTCTGATGGCATCAAAGTTAGGATTAGCGACCATATAATGTCTGATGAAGTTGTGCAGTTGGCAGAAAAAGTTTTGAGTGAATATCCGCAAAAAATTACGGCAATAGCAGAACATATTTCAAAAGATGAGTGGATTGCGACTACCTACAAACTCTCAAAAGAAGAGATTGCAGAAAAACTTCATCTTCCTAACATACTCATGTGGGAAAACGGCGGTCGATTGGCTTATGTCAATAACGAAATAGACTATTCCCATATTCTTGATGTAGAATTTAGCGGTGCTTTGGACGTGCTTTATGACGTTGGTATGGATGGGTAGATTTATCACACCGAATAAGCATAACACAGTACAGGCGTTAGACCGTGTAGGCGGCTTGACAATCAATAGCAAGAGAAATTTATATTAGGAATGGGCGGGCTGCTATGAGAAGAAAATATAAATTGATTACAGCCAAGCTACATTGGATGAAAGAACCCATAAAGAAAGTAATGGTTTGTGAAATTAACGAAAATGAAGTCCATGTATTTCTGTATACTGTAGAATACGATTGGTTTAATGACCACTCCGAATTTTTCAATTCCTTAGAAGAAGCTGAATCATACTGTAATTGCTTAGGAATAGATAATTTGGGATGGGTAGAAATAGATGGCTGTTTAGAATACTGCAATCTCGATTGGATTGCTCCTGTTAGGTCAAAAGGGCGAAACATAGGTGAGCCACAATGCGGTATTTATGAAAAGTTTGATGGTGCAAAATGGGTTGAGTTTAAGGTTTTACCATCGGAGAATGAGTCTAGTAATTATTAGTGCGCGTTGGTGTGTTAGAATTTGAACCGCAATGAAATTTATATTTGAGAGGGGCTATAAGTGTTGAATGACATCGTTCGGAAAAACATAGAGGTTGAAGAAAAAAATACATTTATATACCAGTTACATGAGGAAAGCATTTTCGATGAAACATTATGGCAAGAATACATTGAGAGTGTTGGATTAGTAAATGCTGAAAATACTGAGAAAGAAATGATAATTACCATTATAGAAAGAAATGAGTACATTATCTGTACGGCTATACATCACTATGATTCGATAGATTTATTTATTATGAAGAACTTTCCATCAAATATGGGAGAGTATGTTGAACAGCTACGTAATGAGAACTCCCGGTTGCTCCGTATGTTATAAACCTTAGACCGTGCAGATGGTTAGACAGTCAGAACAGAACAAATTTTATAATAGGAGTGCTGATGAGAAAATGACGATAGAGCAATTGTTGCGTGACCCAAATACAGAATTAACCGATGAATTTTTGGCTATGGCTTTGGGTGACAATTTTGCACTTTGGCAAGCATTTAATGACAAACTTCTGGATTTCGATATTTCGCTTGAATGGCGGCATTATAAGGACGGTGGTTGGCTTGCCAAAGCCACAAACAAGAAAAAAACTATATTTTGGGGTTCTGCTTCAGATGGATTTTTTTCGG
>Ga0123352_10013852_pt1 | contig 12813 bp, 6 predicted proteins | sample TergutLab28metaG_FD_89700 | JGI IMG/M metagenome (GOLD analysis project Ga0123352, IMG submission 89700) | Labiotermes labralis P1 segment gut microbial communities from Petit-Saut dam, French Guiana - Lab288 P1 | ecosystem: Host-associated > Arthropoda: Insects > Digestive system > Gut ... | reverse complement strand
CATCGAACCAGAGCAATACAACCCATGAAATAACTCAACAAATAAGTCGCAAGCTCCTGAGGATGGATGTATTAACATCGGAAACATGTTGAGCATTAAATAATGAAATAAAAAAGCAAGTGACATCAAGTTGTTCTCTCTTTATTCAAGTACAAAGAGAAATTGCAGGTCGGAAAAATAACATCAGAAAAATATAAGTAGGAGCTTCATAATACAAACAAGACAGAAGATGTGAACACTTTTACAATGTTGCATACTTACAGAGCATTTTGAAAAACCAACCAAAAAACGCGCCCAACGACATCAATAGGATGATACTCACCTACAAAGAGAAAGAGAAAATACATTAGAAACAAAACAATTAATAACAATAACTAATCATTTAGCACACGCAATTCTCATATTGACCAGTTATGTCCTACCGCCTCCTGTTTATTAACTTACGCTAGTTCAACTATTATTTTAGCAAAAATTGTATACTGGTACACGGATGTGAAAACAAGGATGGTTGCCATTTGTAAGAGGAGGTCGTGTATTAGGGTACACAGCCACCATCTTTTCTGAAGATGACGCTTTCTCCATTTTCAGAGTAGTTTCTATCCTTACTTACTTACTCCATCGAGCAGAGTGTTTTTTGAGAAGCTAACCGTTTCTCATCTAGTCAAGAAATTCTCCGCATTTTATTGAACACGAAAGTTCTACAAGAACCCGTCACCTCTCCATATTCCAAGGCAGATCAATCCATTCCTTGCTCCCATTCCACTTCCTGAAGATCCATTTTAATATTATACATTCACTTATGCCTGGGCCTTTCAAGTGGTCTCTTTCACTCAGATTTCCCCACCAAAACCCTGCATACACCTCTCTTCTTCCCCATACGCGCTACATGCCCCGCCCATCTCATTCTTCTGGACTTGATCAACCAAATAATATATTGGTAAGGAGCGCTAATCATTAAGCTCTACATTATCAACCGCTTCCAATTAACCTTAAGTGCTCTTGAGAAATCCACCAGCCGCTAGCAATCCCTAATCAAAAACTCTTGTTCCATCTAATGAAAGAAGTGCCGGTGCGTTGTAAACATTAACTAAACTCTTAAAACAAATTGTACCTCTGCACATTTCCGCTTAATATTCATCCGTGAAGGCGCCAAAGATTGACACTTCTGAGTGAGACGTAAAAGATGAGCAGGTTGGCTTAGACTTATACTGAGATGGCACCCGGTTCCGTGATTTTACTCAGCCTATCCGAAGATTGTTGGATAAAGTCTTTAACTACATCGTGATCCAGATATCAATTGACCGCTTTAGAAATGTAGCAGACATTAATCTACACTGTAAATTCCTTTAACTTCACGGAACGGCGTTCTTCTCGAGAAGCTAATAAGTTCAAGAAACTCTCCGCATTTTGTGAAATCCGGAGGTCCATTGCCGCATTCCCAATGCCCTTCACCTGACCCTCTCCTGGCCCAGATCAATCCTCTCAATGCCCCCATCCCAAATCTTGAAGATCCATTCTAATAACATCCTGCAAACTAAGCCTTGTTTTTCCAAGCGGTCTCTTTCCATCAGGTTTCGGCAACAAACCCTTTATGCATCTCCTAAGTTTCTTTATTGCTTATCGAAGTTACAAAAACTATTAAAAATAAAGTAACCACAATCAATGCAGAAGTAACAAATCTGTGACACCATTTTACAAACTGACTGCCATAATTTTGTATTGGCATCAAAGTGAGAATCAGAATGTTTCATTTAGCGCAACTCTGTAAGTAACGATCACATCATTTGTAAGTTTTAGATCGGATATCATGTTGTGTATGTGTCAATGGTGGGAATAAACAAATCAAAATCAGTCTCAGCACAAATATTGTTGTTAGGAAACAGAGTCTATGTGTCTGATACAACAACATTTTTCGACCTCAATAAGGTCATCTGCAGGCTCTTGAACAACTACAGACAAGACATTAGGGAAGATAATATACAATTAATCAAATATTATCTTTCTTAATGTATTTTTAAAAGCTGTTTAAGAGACTGAAGATGACGTAGTTTAGGTCGAAACGGTTTGCTCAAACACAGCCTCTATTGTCTAATAAAGACAGTTGTGTTAATATAGGTATTTATTTGTTCATTCTTATTATTTCCAATTCTTACTTAATAAAATTCAGTCCATCCATTTCGACGTTATGCAATTCTGCAGTTGAAAGAACAAAATAACAGAAGACCGAAATAAGATCAAGTTGATATACCAATGACCTTCGCGAAAAACTAAGAGTGGCTTACTAATCAAAACATTCCCGCCTTTTACAGAAGCAGAATTTTCGTACCCTGCCAATGGTAACTAAATCAGATAACAACAGTATATATTTTAACACATATTCTTGAAGGCGAAATCGGAGACAGACCTTACGTTCTAGTCTCCTACTTGGTTTCTTCCGTTCTCTATGGATTTCTAATCTTCCTCATACGTGCCACAAATCACATCCAGCTAACACAGAATGCATTTCTAATCTTCTTTATGTGCGCCACATATCACATCCAGCTAACACAGAATTCATTTCTAATCTTCTTTATGTGTGCCACATATCACACCAGCTAACACCGAATGCATTTCTAATCTTCATTACGAGTGTCACATATCACATCCAGTAACACAGAATGCATTTCTAACCCTCTTTATGTGTGCCACATATCACATCCAACTAAAACCGAATGCATTTCTAATCTTCATTACGAGTGTCACATATCACATCCAGGTAACATAGAATGCATTTCTAATCCTCTTTATGTGTGCCACATATCACATCCAGCTAACACCGAATGCATTTCTAATCTTCCCTATGTGTGCCACAAACCACATCCAGCTAGTACTGTGTACAATTCTAATACTCCTTATGTGTGCCATGTGACACATCCAGCTACTACTACATGCGTTTCTAATCTTCCATATGTTTACCACATGACAATTGAAGCTAAAACATTTTGGCTGGATTACTTTACGGTAACGACTAAAAGTATAAATCTCCGCACTCGATGCTCTATTTCTCTATACATTCTCCTGTTATTTACACCAATTTATCTCCAACAAAATCCCCATATACAAACGATTCTAAGGCATCCATAATATGGTCTTCCCTAATGAACGAGAGACCGTTTGTCGTAAATATACAAAACCTGTAAAATAATAAGTATATATATATATATTTGATATTTTTGTTAATTGTAATTGGGTTGACATCCGGTGGCAGTAGTACAGCATACATTTACACACAAACAATACATAGAAAAATACAATTAACAACTTTGTTTGGGAGGCTTTCTGGGATTCGAACCCAAAATGGTCAAAATAAGATTAACGATGAACTAACTGCGTAAAAATTATAGCCTAATGGAAAGAAAGAGAGAGAGAGAGAGAGAGAGAGAGTGTGTGTATGTAGGAGTACACACTTCTTTGGTGGTTTATTTACAGCATCCGACAGTGTACAGACTGTATAGCATCAACAGTAGCTGAATGAATATGAAATGAAACAGCAGTGGCAAGATAAGAGCCTATTATTTACGTTTCAAACACAGGACGGAAGTGAAAACAATTTTAAAATAAAAAAAAAACCTGCTATGATAAACAAAGCATAATATGTTTGCGAGTGCGTTTTCCTGATCCAAGGTTAACACTGTCGCGCTGACGAAGCTCCAAAGTATTCTAGGGCATGGCGCCGTGTAGAACGCTCTGTACTTATCGAGGTTTCAGAGAATCCCCTCTGTTTCAAATTTAATGGTCTACATGCTCTTGGACAACATAAACCATGCAGAAATACGGTGCATCCTGTTCCAAAAGAGTCGAATCTTCAGGTCTCTCTTAGTCCTTCTTCGAAACAAAGACCCATACACTGTGAAATGTGGCGGTAAGTAACGTAGGCTTTCAGAAACGCTTGCATGCAATGGATTAAAACACAAAAGAAAAGAGAATAAGAAGGGACTGCAATAGAAGTAACGTTACTTTGAGTAATTTGAAGGATGAAAAACAACAAAACTTAATTACAAGGACAATAAGGAGACACACCAAGATAGGGAAATACAAATGCAACGGTCAGTAACCTGAAAACTTATTTGAACAATAACAATGGAACTTGACATGGCTGTTGAAACAGATGCAAAGGGAGCGGAATAGGCTATTAGAGCGACTTTGTTGAGAGGATAATGAACGTCGGCTCCAGCCGCGTTCATTACAAATCCAATATGGACTGGTCCACTGCAGTACAAACAAAACGTTCAGCTGTTTGCTACACACGAATTTCATTACATAAATAAATCCTTCCACCGTATTTAACTTCTGGTAAATATACGTACCACCTAATTTAATTTTAAAATACATCTGTATCATAGCAATACAGTATTTCGCTGTTGCATATGATTTTCAGTTTAAAGAAAATATATTTCCAGAAGAATTTTAAAATTAATTCTTCCGTGTAAAGGAGACGCGAGGTGCTCAGTACCCAGCAGACATTCAGAAGTCTACATTGTCTTTGTCAAAAGTATGTAAAATACACACACACACGCCGTTTAGCGGGAGACGATGTATTATTATTATTATTAAATATTTTCTTTATCCGTATAAATAATAAGAGGTAATGGAAGTTTCTATTCTAATGAAGTACGTGAATAGAGTAATCACAGACTAAGAGACACGGACAGAGATTAAAAAATTAATATTTTTTGTGGACAGATTATGCACTTAATCACGAAAAATGCCAGGACAAATAATACTGTGAGTTACTTTTTAAAGTTATCTGTGTTTCGTGTAGTAAACCAAGTCACTATATATATCCTAACAACTGCACTACAATTAGATACAATAATACGCAAACATGTTGGCGTCCATCCATGATGATACATACAACCACACGTAAAACGGGCACGCACGGTATTTCTGAAATAAAGATAAATTTTACAATAGATTTTGTTTGCAATTCAAATGATAACTATTATAATTTACATTCTGTGCTACGTTTTTTTTTTAAATTTTAACATTTGCTTCTCAAATCCATTATCACATATCTACGACACATCTAACCGTTACTGTATTTTGTTCGTTGAACAGAACTTGAAGATGACCGAAAAAGCCGATATATGTAGGAGGTTTTCCGCATGTTTGTATATCGTTGTACCTAATTATTGCGCAGTTGTTGGAATATATATGGTGACTTTGAGTTAAATTTCTCGGTCCAAATCACCAGAACACCGTTCCGCATGCCTCAGCCGTTGAGCATGACCTTTACTCAGGGAATATTACGCGTTGAAAGCACACAGCCACATGTTCAAGTTTACTGACAAATTTATTACATCAGCATCATGAGAGGCACTCAAGTATAGAAACACTAGTATTAATATTATTCCATGTCTGGTGTTAATTACGTACGGCACTGAAAAATCTTGGCAGTAGCGCCTCTTTATTAACAGCCCAGTGTGCCATGTAGCTAGCCTGGCGCGTACGAAGGCCCGCAAAAAGTTGCCAACGCGAACCCAGCTTGGGCTGGCTTCACTAACACTTGCCCTGTTAACTCGTAAAACAAATATATTATCAATTTATTGCTATGGCAGAAAGTTGCGGAGTGTTTCTTTTTTGTAGGGGATCAGAGTGACAGTAATGTCGCTGATCCTTAGCTAAAGTTAGGCCGAATCTCTCTTCACCCCAATACTACCACAAAAGTAAAAATAACGCCTTTACCCGCGATGTGTCAACAAACATGAGGTCCACTATCTCGATGTGGACAGCGCTAAATCTCGATCCAATGCGCCAATATATCCTATTCAGAATAAAATCCGTTTCGCTCGAAATTCTAATAAATTTGTAAGTAATTTACCGAAAGGTATATTTACCTATCTAACGGCCGAGTATATCTCTGATCTGGTCTCGAACCAAGGATCATCGGTAACAAACTGTTATCCTACAATGATTCCGTTCAGAAGCGAGGCTTGAATAATGGCATGAAATTCAGCGCAATCTCGATGTGGGCAGCGCTAAATCTCGATCCAACGCGCCAATATATCCTATTCAGAACAACATCCGTTTCGCTCGAAATTCTAATAAATTTGTAAGTAATTTATCGAAAGGTATATTTACCTATCTAACAGCCGAGCATATCTCTGATCTGGTCTCGAACCAAGGATCATAGGTAACAAACTGTTATCCTACAATGATTCTGTTCAGAAGTGAGGCTTGGATAACGGCATGGAATTCATCGCAGGCAAAGCAAGTTTGCACTTCCCACTCTTGAACCTAACGACATCACCCTTACGTTGAAGTAGCAGTTACTTGCTCGTTCGCATCGTGCAAGAGATCTCGAAATGTTGTTAGACTGCGTAACGACCACGCAGCCCACATTCTTTAACATGATTAAAAGTGTCGGATTCGATAACTCACATTACACTCTTTTCATGTACAGGTAGCACACTTATGATTATTATTATATACAGGGTGATGGCGTGTTCTAAACTTGAGCCCGCATATGCCACATTAACACTTAAAGAATTTAAGGAATATTTCAGCTCTATGGTGTAACGCAGTATACATGAAAAGTGTGAAAGCGAAAAAAGGACATTTCACATAAGGAGAATGTGTCAAATCCCCAGTCCAGGTGGCGGTACCTTACGCCTTGTTGGTTAATAAATTTTCACAAACAAACTCAGTTACTCCTGTAGTATTGACAGAGTCAGATGCCCACTGGGCTCATCAAAAACCTTCTGTAATTGATATGCTGTACCGTACATAAGTCAGTCCTTCAGCCGGATGTGTAAAGCGGCTAATGTCTTCTGCACCGTTACTGATGTCCGTAACATTTACTGTATTCATTAAAGGATATGATTACATCTGCCGATCCCAGTAACCGCGCGGTCTAAGGCATGTGTCTGCGGCCGCTCTCTTGCCGGGAATGTGGGTTCGAATTCCGCCGGGGGGAGGGGGGGGAGTGGATGTTTGTCTGTTGTGAGTGTTGTGTGTTGTCAGGTAGAGGTCTCTGCGTGGGGCTGAATCACTCCTCCAGAGGAGTCCTACCGAGTGTGGTGTGTCTGAGTGTGATCGTGAAGCCTCGATAATGAGGAGACCCTGGCCCAGTAGTGGCTGTGCGCCATGGACAAAGGTTACCTGCACAAACACTTGAGTTTTGCGTTCATGGGACAATGCGTCGCCATTATATGTCAATAAATGTCCAACAAGATGCAACTATACACAATTTATTTTATCTGTAAACTGCTGTACATGTTTCGGATGGTTTCTCCATCCACCATCACGAGCACAAATAACTGTATCTACAGCATCTGGTACTAAACAACGGTTGACCAGTACCAGATGCTGTAAATACAGTTGTTCGTGATGATGGATGGAGAAACCATCCGAAACATGTAGAGCAGTTTACAGATAAAATAAATTGTATATAGTTGCATCTTGTTGGACATTTATCGACACTTGAGTTTTGCCTTACTAAATTATTACCATACACACACACACACACACACACACACACATATATATATATTGTGAATTTTATTTTAGTTCTCTTATTTCTCTCTCTCTCTCTCTCTATATATATATATTTTTTTTTTCGTGTTCTTATTGTCAGTCTTAGCCTGTAAATGACTATTTTCGCTTTAAAAAGCACTTCAATACATTGAACTGCAGTAAATTATTATTTTATTTTTATTGTTGTTGTTATTGTGACGACATCCTAAGTGTCCCAAGAACTGCGCGACGCAAGCCCGAAGTCACGCAGCAGCTTCCTGAAGTTATGAACTTAGCGTCTAATTATTAGTTAAGTAAAACTCTTGGCCATACTGTTCAATCACCATTCATGTTTCGCCGTGTTATGCTTAGAGGGGAAAACCAGAAGGTAAATAGACTTACCGTCCTCCTTCGGTGAGTAGCGCTGCCCTTAAAGTGGCTAAGTCAGCGGTATATAAAGTCCATTTATGGCGTCTGAAGACATATTGTGCGCTAAACTTCGCCATTTAACTAATGACCTTTAAACAATATTTGAATTACTATACAAACAAGCTGCAAGTCACTGGGATTAACAACCCGTGTTGGAGATGAGGGTTCGTACACATATGTGGTGGAGTGAGACCCGTAGCCAGGAAGTTGCAAGAAGGTACAATGCCCATACTACAAATCTCGATGCACCCACCACAAATTTGCAAAATATCAAAGACAAACATGCTGATAAGCCCGCTAACGAAAAAAGTGCGACACCCTACCTCATCCACGTGTTGCCTCTGTTGAACCACGTGGCTCGAAACAACTCATTTTCGACAAACAATACACAGTACACGTAAGATATTTTGTTCAGTGTTACAGAGGGTGTTATATAGTATTGAAGTGCTGATTTTGTAGTCCTCACAAAAGCGCTTTTTGCGCTAATGCATAAAAAATATGTATCTCATATGTATAGTTGTATATATATATATATATACAAAACATGTATCTTATGTATATGTATGTGTGTGTATACACACACACACACACACATACACATATTTTGTATGCATAAGCGCAAAAAGCGCCTTTGTCAGGACAACAAAATCAGCGCTCTACTACCACATAATACACTCTATAACACTGAACAAAAATCTTATACATATATATATATATATATATATATATATATATTAGAGCAGTATATACTTATATAAACGTAGGTGCCATATGCACCCGCACTGGAAGCCGCTGCCACCAGAGTGTTCATTGTCTAGCTACGGGCCTGGCTAGAGTGTTATTGAAATGTTAGATGAGGTAAATCAAGGAAAATGAAGGGGGCTGGGCATGTGGCACGCAATCGAAAGAAAAGAAATCATACAAGCTTTGGTGGAAAACCCTGAAGTAAAGAGACGGTGCGAAATATCTGACATGGTAAGATAATACTAAAAATGATTTTAAGACATTGGATTCGTGTGGAATGGACTCATCGGGATAGGAGTAAGGACCATTGAAGGGCAACTTCTTGATTTGTTCGCTGAAGAAGTGGAGATATTATCTCATCAAAATACTTTTTCTTTCATGACTTTATTAGTGAAACTAAACTGAATAATCTACACGTGATGATTAAAAACCAGAAATTATATAATCACTATAAAAATTGGTCGTGGGCGTTTAAGGTTTAAGGTTTGTAGTTAAAACTTGTTAACTAATTTGCAACATATTTCATATAACGCAGAGGTTGGCCATTGTTGTATATTCATTTTAAGGGTTCAACAATGATATAAATTTTGATGTTTTGCTGACCGTGTATCTCAGTATAATCCTAGTAAATAACCAACTTGATGCACAAAATATTGTTTTATAATAAGTTTATTAAAAGCCTCTACATGTTTCGAGCACTATGTGCTCATCATCAGTGCTCGAAACATGTAGTGGCGTTTAATAAACTTATTACAAAACAAGATTTTGTGCATAAAGTTGGTTAATTACTAGGATAATGCTATAAATATTTTACATTCAGAAACCAAACTGGGAATTACAAATTACTGCCAATCATTATTTATTTTCCTCCTTAATCATTATTACAAAAGGTTACATGCCTGTTTGTCTGATATTTCTTTATTCCAAACGATATATTCGTGAAGGAATACAAGGACGTTTCATTAACTATTAACATCTGCTGTCTCAACTTACTGTTCATTTAATATCTGTAGGCTGCTCTGTATATCTGGATCAGCCAGTAAATAATTTCTGGTAATATGAGGAAAGATTTTTTATGAATACACGAAACACATAATCTGTGCAGAAGAAATCGTTATGTAAAACATTTATTAACTTGTTCATGAAGTTATATCATCTGATTTGCGAAAGTGTGCAGGTTGCTTTTGAAATCAGTCCGAATGACAGATAAAAAAAAGTAAATTTCTTTTTAAAATGAGACCAAACAGCATATGTAAGTACTTCTTGTTTCACTGTACTAGGAGAAAATGACATTAATGTTTTATGAACTGGAATTTACTGAAGAGTTAAAGTCAGTTCTAAAGTACTACAGGCATAAATATAAACACACTGAATATGTTGTGTTCGTTAGATAGGTCTGCAAATCGAATTCAAATTAGATTAACTCCCATTTCATATAAACACACTCCTATTTATTTGCCTATGTTTTCAGATATTATTAATAAAAATTTGACTGTATTGAGGCACAAGATAAAAGAACACTATCTGTTTAGTTTCATGAACATCTACTCTAGAAACCTGGATTTATGCAGCCCACATGCCAACGTTTTAAATCAATTTAGTTTATTGCGACAGTATAGAATTCCTTTCAGATGCTCAGGATCGATAAATTAATCAGGACTGTTGATTCTGTCTGTCAACATACTGATTTGTATCGAAGTGCTTGTGCTTAAACTTCAGAACTGACTAACGTTCGTCCTAGTTGGAAATTACGTCATTTACCAGGAACAGGTAGTTGTAGTGACGACGTTCCATAGTTTCGTCCACATCCCGAGAGAAGAGCCAGTGGAATTCACTGTGCAGTAAGTATCCAATGAAATCTAGGTATGTACTCTGAATAAAAGAAGGGCGACGACGAAAGGTGGAGAAACCGAACGGTGTGAAAGTTTGGATAAGCTAATGCGTAAAATGAGGGAAGCTACCGTTTGTCTTCAGTACTCACTGCAGCTGGGATGGTCCCAACAAATCATTCGCACTGAGGAGATGAATGAACAGTTCAGGCGGTTCAGTGTCTTTAATCTGTCGAGTTCGCCCTACTGAAATTTTAAAGGCAGGATTTGAAGATTTCTGTGTTTGAACTGCAAGAGACTTTGCTCGTAAAAACCGATCAATTACTTACATTCTTAAGTAGTTAAAAAGTCTTTCAGACAGTTTAAACAGTTCTCGGCGCTCCAAGGATTTCGAAAGTTAATTAACCTTTGCAAAAGAAATCAGCACTGGACTTGCTGAACGAAAGGCAAGCAGACACCTCCCTCACAGTATGTCTCTGTATTTTATTGCTATAATGATCTCTTAAGTGTCCCCAACGAACATCTTCAATTCAGGGTCCTTAAATATTATTTTGTAAAAAAAAAATCGTTTCTTTCCCGCGGATGTTAAATGTCTAATTTATTTTCCTCTCCTTGATTTGAGATCCTTAATTGTATTTGGTGGCACAAAGAATAGAATGCCTGGGACATATTAAGAGAATTGAAGATGTAAATCTAGTTAAGAGGATTACAGATCGGAACAACATAGGAATAAGAACCAAATGACAAAGAATATATGGCGAAATAAAGCAATAAATTATGTAAAGAAGCTAAAACTGAGAAAACAGAGCCAAATCGTGAAAGGTAGAAAAGCCTGGAATGATCTGGTGCAGACGACCAAACGACATGTAGGGTTGTACCGTCGGAAGAAGAAGAATTGTATTTGGTGACAAAGAGCAACAATCGTGATGAACTAACATAGAGTGCCAAAATATACAAATATAAATAAATAAATAAATACAAACAGCACATACACACAAGTGGAAGTGAAACGCACTAGTTAAACTGGGCACATTGTTCTAAGAAGTGCGTCGGTCAAAGGGGAAAGACACTGTTGACGCCTTTTGACGAAAATTTCTCAACAACCTGTAGAGAATGGACATGCCAAGAACCACAGTAAATATTATAAAAATATTGTAAGTTACAGGAAGAGGTAAACATATGGATATGGTAGAAAAAATTTAAACTTAGGGTGAACTCAACAATGGTACACAAGTAAACGACAAACCTACATTTGGCAACAGTGCACTATCGGACATATTGTTACAGAATGAACAGCATTGGTCGCGCTTCTGTTTACCTGCATTCTAAACACGTGCTTAGTAGCTAGCGTTCATCTGGCAAGAGGAGAGCAGCCCGGACACCACTCCAGCCTAACCGCACCTAACCTCCAACATACAGCAAACCAAGAACGAAACGACCAATGTGTTAATCAACATTATAGTTGCGAGCTCCTGATGATGGGCGTAGTAGTGCCCGAAAGATGTTGAGCCTATAAGAAGTACAATAAAATAAATGGATCTAGTTGGTTTTTTATTCTTCAGTTATATGTATATACAGTATATATATTATTTGTTAGATACGTTAATATAATTAATTTTTACAATATTTCATTTTAAACAAAACATAAACACTCACCTACATTAGGACTGAACAGGGTCAGAATGCCCTACTGGAGAACTACAACTGAGGCACCTACACAGATGGATTCATTTCACAATTGCCAACGTTCATTGCCCTTTAAACGAAGTCAGTATTTTATTGTCCTTGCTGTTACATAAAAATGTTATTATAACTGTATAATTGTTTACGGTACAGTAGATAAATAAAATGGAACTTGCACGCGCGGACAGCTAGTTTTCATAAACCATACTGCCTAAGTTAAAAAAGTGTGTGAATTTGATTAAAAACAAGGAAGAGGGAAAGATTTTTACAAATTTTAAAATACTTGAATTCTTAAATATTGCAATTGACAAAATGATATGAGAATAGATAACAATAAAATTTAATAATAATATAATACAACACAATGCAGTATTAAAATACTATACTTATAAGAAAACTCAGAGAATAATATGTATATGTTCTAAAACCACGGTTGCAAGGTGAGAAAACACAAAACCGTTTAAAGTAACTGAAGACTGTCATGTTACATTCTTCTCTACAATTTTACAAGTGTCCCGATGGTGGCTTTATTATAGGCCGAAATATGCAACTATATTGTAAAAACTAACTATTATAGGCCGAAATATGCAACTATATTGTAAAAACTAACTATTATAGGCCGAAATATGCAACT
>Ga0123352_10013849_pt1 | contig 12814 bp, 4 predicted proteins | sample TergutLab28metaG_FD_89700 | JGI IMG/M metagenome (GOLD analysis project Ga0123352, IMG submission 89700) | Labiotermes labralis P1 segment gut microbial communities from Petit-Saut dam, French Guiana - Lab288 P1 | ecosystem: Host-associated > Arthropoda: Insects > Digestive system > Gut ... | reverse complement strand
GTTATGGAGAGGGCCTTCAGCGTCGTGTAAATGCGTGCCTTATATGCCTTTGTTGACTCTGAACCTGTTTGCCCAGGGACGTAAGCAGTTTTCATGATATATGTTCGTAAGTAGTCCATCGTCGCCGGTACAAAATTAGGATGTGGTGGATTTCCAAGCCCAGAATAAATGTTCCAAAACGTTGGCCATCCAGCAGTGATGGATCCGACTCGCTGGTTCTGCATTTGAAGGCAGTACATGAATAAAGCTCTGCTCTTTGCCCATGCATTAACCAAGTTCCATCCCCCTTCATTTAGAACCCGGGGCCTCATGATTAGTAGTCAGAGACTCTGACCACTAGACCACGAGGCTGGTCAGGAAGATAAAGTCATCCTGTAGAAATAAACACACTTTGTCTCCTTTACAAGAGCGGTTTTAGGTACCGGACAACGGAAATTTAAACACATGGTATATTTATGCAGATCGTTATGTGAAAGATAATATTTAACAAGCGCAAGTAACAAGGAAATTGAAATCATCCTCACGAGATACTTTACATGTAATAGAGGACAGACGAACAATATTTTGCGACTTGCGATGTAACTTTATTAAGTGAATCTAAATGTGGGTACAATTGACATAGCAAATCACATCTTTCTTAATTGTAAACAATGTGAATATAAGTAAAATATATTATTACAGGTAAACTATATCAAGCGTAAGAATTTCCAGAATAGACCAATAGACTGTAGGCTGTTATGTCTATTTACATCACTTTGTAATTACTTTTGTAGGAAAGACAATGGAAATTGAAATGTAACTTGACCAATCAGAGAGGACAGAATTATTTACAAATGAAAGAGATAACAATGAGAAGTTTCAAAATACAGATTGGAGTTCCAAGAGAACGAAGAATGAAAATATCAAGTAAATTTATGTTTATTTAAAAGCAGGAAATAACATAACACAACATTGAGGCGCGTTCGTGCAAGCATTGTTGCAGTGGAAAAGCAATAAGTTTTGCATAATCTGAGAGTGTTAGTAGGCTTAGGTATCCAGCATGCCATGCACATACGCCATGTTGTCATGTGTGGTCTGCCTGGTACTGCAGTATATTTCCACTTAATCTCATAAGCGACACGTTTTTCGAAAAGGAAGTTTTGAACACGAAATGTGTGTTTCGATTTTCTACAACTTTTGTCAGAAGCATTTCCATTTCTAAGAAGAACTGAGTGAGATATGTGCAAACACGTATATTGGTCTGCATGTAATGTGCCCGCTCTTCTTGTCAGATTTTAATGAAGCTTGTATCTTCTCAACAGATTTTTAAAAACATTCAAATATCAAATTTCATGGCAATCCGTCCAGTGGGTGCCTAGTCGTGTGGTCGGACGGACAGAGAGACAGACAGACATGACGGATCTAACGGTCGCTTTTCGCAAATGTGCGAACGCACCTAAGAAGTTCAGCAAAACTGCTATGCTGTGACACGTTTACCGACGGAACAGAAGAACCTTCTGCTTCCATTGTACTAATAACACTCACGATAGAGACCGCACGTACACGTGTACCAGAAGACATAGTGTTACATCCCAAGTGACGGAAATCCTCGTAGCCACCACAGTGAAAACCTGAAATCCCGTAGGCGGCGCTTGCTTCTTTAATTATTCAACAACACACTGTCACATGGAACGTTTACGTAGCGCTTGATGAGATGCGGTTTGGAAAGAGGCGGTCGTTGCCTACTTACGGTGTAAAATCAGAATTTTGTAGGATGGCTTGAGAAAAAACACCGGATATTTCAGAGGGGATAGCCGGCCAACGAGCAGCATTTGAAACAAAGCTTGCCGAATAAAAGATAGCTATGAATGACAAACATGGCGATCATTAATAAAACAAGATAATGAATGGTGAACAGGTTTATGGGAAGATCTAGTCTACAAGAGAAAGAGTGATGAAGGAAGTGATAATAAAATTATTGTTAGGTTAGTGAGCAACGGCTTTTCGAAATGCAAACATGGCAAGGGATGAAATAAATTTACAGAAAATACTGAATACATAATGATTTAGAAGAACAGGATCATGACATAGGCATTTCCTTGAAGGGGCTCAGCAAGACTACGGGAAACTTCAGTCAGGACTAGCGGTAACCAGGCCGAGATTCGAAACCAGAACTTTCCGACTCAAGGAGATAAGGTGCTTAGAAGCTTCCGTAGTTAAACCGTAAGTTTGCCAGCATGAGTCGGTGTAATCACCGTGAAATTTATGGATTTATTATTTATTTGTATACCATGCTTTGTAAATTATTTGATTCCGCGGATAACATTCAACTCGCACTTATAATATAAATTCTCTACTTCAGTTTTTTAACTTCGTATAGGCTCATTTAATTTGTTAAGCTACTTCGACGTGTAATAACATCAATTGAATCGTACGTGCCTATTGATTTAATGCATTGTAATATGACATTAATTGCAACATTAAAAACTCTCTATTAAATTTTTGTATAAAAGGGAATAAATGTGTAGATTAAGGTCTTCTGCGATGTTACGCCATGTAAACTAATAAACAGTTATAGAAGTTACGGCCTAGCGTATTGCTTTCATCTTCAGGCTCAAGAAGCCAAAGAAAAGTTCTGTTTACCCATCGACACAGTATAACCCCACAAGACTGGAATTTTTCTCAACAGATCTGTGAGAACATCAAATCTTACAACGAGTAAACGCGTTTCTCAAAGCATCCCGCACATTTAAAAACCTTTTAACATGAAATAAAACACGTTTCCGAAACTAAATTGAAATTACTTAATTTCTTTACGGTTTGTTTAGTGAGAATGTCAGAAATCGACTGTACATCGTAGAATATTACGATCAAAGTAAATTGGAAAGGACGTCTGCGGAATTGGCCGTCGTCTGATTTGATGTTATGTAATGGCATTCTCCTGGGTTATTGCGAAAAACCAACCAGTTTGCGAGTCTAAAACTGGAATCTTCCCAATACGAGAGACGAATTCTATGAACTTGTTCTTATCTTTAAAAAAATTGTTAAAATATGCAACGTCCAAATATTATTCAGTTCGTACTGCTACATGTACTGGTCACTGACACGTCCATATTATTAGCCTATTGAAACTATGTATCGTATTATATTACCGTCATTTTACTGTAGAAAGTGTCAATTTGTCACTCAACTGGGACGCTAGACATAAAAATGAAAGAAAACTAGATTGAAGTCTTCCCCGGTCTGTTCAAAAATATTGTGCATTACAAACTCTTATAAAGTTTCCAGTTAAAATATTTGTACATTCAATTTGTAAAGGGACAAGAAAGCAGAAGGCATATTGGGAATTGAATCACTGCCATATATTACGTTACAGTACCTCCAATTTGATGGAAAATTTTTGAACCTCTTTAAGAAATTTCTGAAAGGGATTTCCTTTATAAAACTTCAATAATGAGACATAAGATTTACTTAAGCTAACAGAATATTCGGTGCATTTGTGGGTAGGTTGTGTGATTTGAATTTCGAATTGTGGAGATGGACAAACAATGTTAAAAAACAGAAACTCCGAAAACTTTATGCTTGTGCATTACCACTATGTCTTACCTCTTCTTTTTCTTTTCTAGTTAGCCGAAGCGAGAACTTTCCTTTCATTGATGAAATTTGCCATGGAAGAAGCTAAAAGTGAATTGAATCGAATTGAGTAGACGAAGAACGTCTTTCCACTGCCAAACAAAGTTTTGCCGAGAAACCTCTGCTCTTCATTTTCTCTTCTTTACCAAGAAGAGTGCGGATCAAGAGACTGAAACTTGTCCACACTTTGAGCCCCTTTTTGATCTTCGCTTTCCTGTCTTGACAGCTTCAACCCGCGTCCAAACCTTACCCAAGTTTTATCTCATTCTTCACGTCCCTTGTTTGCATATAACACCACAATATTTTCGCCCGCATAATATGAAGCACACGGCAGTTTATCGAATCACAAGTGTCTGTAATATTGCCTTTATCATTAGAATCTTGAAACGTCTATCCTAGACCTTAAATATGTTGCCAAAGTGTTATTTCCGAAAGCCACGTAAAGTAGTTTGAGTCCAAGCCTCTTCTTCAAAACCATGCGGCCTATTACAACCCAAACTGTCACATTTCGCATGGGCGAATTTGAATTTTGTCCATATCGGTTCACTGTATGAGCAGGGTTCTCAGTCGGTATAGTGGTTAAGATAGGAGTTTGACAGGAGAACCAGGTTTCGATTCTCGGTTGAGAAGAAATATTTTCTTCACGTAGTGCCGATATCTGAAGACCGGAGCTATACTTTGACTTCCATATAAGATGTTCTAGGCGCGGTTCTTAATTTAGCACTAGTCGCTTTACTGTTTCACTGCGTTACAAGACGAAAGGTCGCGGGTTTGATGCCCAATGAGGTCATTGTAATTTTTCATTGACTTAATCCTTTCGGCCGCGCTCAGGCCATGAGGTCGACTCAGCCTCTAATAGAAATAAGTACCAGGAATACTTCCTGAGGAGGAAAGGCGGACGATGCTTAGGGCTTACAGCCTTACACACTTAAATGTGCCGAATGTCAGAAATTCTGGGAGACTTAACATCCTACAAAATTCATGGCCTCTCCATGTCTGTACAGAGTTTTATGTAAGATAAAAATACGACGGCTAACATGCTTCTACCCATGCAGCATAACGCTGATGGCTGTTCTTATAATGTAATTCATCCCTTTTTTATGATGAAATATGCACCAAATATACACAAAATATCAGTGAAATGAAAGAAGACAAAGGATAAGGAAGGGCATGCAAAAACGCACTTTAGTCGGAAAGCCGGAAGTGAAGAGACTAGTTCGGAAAACTAGATTTGGATTGAGGAATAATACTAAAGCAGAACTTAGATAAACGCTGTATGAAGATCAAGGTTTGGTTCAACTTGCTGCAGTAGAAGACTTTTTTTCCAATTATAAATCTTCGGGTTTCATAAAAAATTAGTAATTTGTTGGCAACTGAGCGGATTTTAATGTTACAAAATGTTGAGGGAGTTTGTAGGCGGATTTTTCCACATTTTCAGAGAAATAAATGGATATAGGTCACATATAAGACTGATAGGCCGAGTTGATATTCGTATATTGCCCGAAAATGTAATCCTCTTGAGGTCGGGCCATTATCGTTTTACCGTACTAAAAATATGGAATTAAATTTCGTCATTCAAAATTAGTCTGTCTTACGACAGGTCCACAGTCTGTTCCAAAGCGACTTCTCTAGAAACTTTGATAGAGTGCTTTCGCTTTCAATTTCCAGCATTCTCTCTTTTCCTTTAGGTCATCCGGTATCTGCTTACATCTTCTTTCTCGTCTTCCTCTCACTTCAATAATTCCCTCTACCTTTCCTACAATAACATGTTTCAGACGGCAGCTCCTACAGAAGATGTGACCTATCCGGTTAGCCTTCCTTCTTTTTATTGCAAGTAGGACATTCCACTCCTCCTTGACTCAAAGCAATTCTTTCTAATTCCTCACAAGATGGGTCCAACTGATTTTCTCCATCCTTCTCCAGGACCACGTTTCAAAATATTTCGAGTATTTCTGATCAACTTTCTGATGTGTCCAAGTTTCAGCACCATAAAAAGCTAAATACCACTTGTAGCAATTTACTAGATTGTTCCTTAAATTTAAGTCAAATTTGCTGGTGAAATGAGCCTTCTTGTTAAATGTGATTTTTACCACGGCAATCCTAGATTTAATTTCACGCGTATATCTTGCATCAATTATTATAACGCTACCAAAATAGTTTAAATGTTCCACTTTCTCCGGTATTGGTTCTATCATGATCTGTAATAAGGGTGGATTCCTTGAGATTCTCATTGCCTTTGTTTTACCCCACATGAATTTTCATTTCAGAGCGTATTTCAATTTTATTTCATCTACCAGTCATGCCCACTAGCATCATTTCTCTCTTAGCCACTATCATAAGGTCAGAGTTCATCAGTTCCCTAAAATGTACATACGTGCATTTAAAAAATACACAATCAAATGTTTTCTAAAAAACATATACACCTTATTCAAGCTCAGAATTAAAATGTGAAACGTTTATGGAATGGAAGAACATCAGGCAGTTACCAGGAGAAATAACACATGGATCCCTGCAGTGCAAAATATACAGTATAACTTTCTTTTCTTTCTAGGTAAAGGGAAATATTTTTCAGTCTATCGGTATGGATATTCTTTATAGGCAGCTATAGTTTTAGTAATTACAAATGTGAGCGAAGGACGGCAGCAATAGACTTGAGGGGCGCCACAATTGTTTGTTAAAATTTCAACCCCTTTAATGTAGTAAAAAGTCAAAGCCAAACAAATATGTAAAATCGAAGAAACAGCTTGCGGAAAATAGTGCATTCTGGCGAAATATGTATTTGCATTCTTGCTACTGTTTCTCTGTAAGGGTAAAATACAGTATTATTGAAAATTCAAGTGGAATTTATTATTATTATTATTATTATTATTATTATTATTATTATACACTGCTGCGACGAAAACAAAATCGTAAAATTAAATGACACAATCTTAGTAACTGACCAACTTAATGCACAAATTATTTTTTCATAATAAGTTTTTTTATATTCCTCTACATGTTTCGAACACCATTGTGCTCATCATCAGGAGGTCAAAATTGTATTATACAGCATCTGGTATCATCACATCCTGTAAGTGGCCGTCCGGAGCACAGGTGCACCGGACGGCCACCTACAGATTGTGATGATACCAGATGCTGTATAATACAATTTTGACCTCCTGATGATGAGAACAAAAGTGCTTGAAACATGTAGAGGAATATAATAAGCTTATTATAAAAAAATAATTTGTGAATTAAGTTGCTCGGTTACTAAGATTATACTGAGATGCAGGGTCGGCAAAACATCAAAATATGAAATGACACAGTTTATCCATCCTTTCATCTCAGTCGAAAAGGAAGAAGTAAAGTTTCAGGATAGCACAAGTGGTTTAGCTGTGAGCAGGGCATGCCCAGGGGAAACACGTGGAAAACGCTCAAGCAGAAAAAAATAAATAAAGAATTTGTGGTAAGGGAATGTCGAGAGTGGAGGAAATGAAAGCATGATTAAATATTCAAAAGACATCTCAAAAGCCTCGATAAATACAAGAGGTGGAGCATGAGACATACACTATAATATCATTCCGTTTCAGTGTTCAATCGTTAGGAAATCGAGATCTTGAATTACGTCTTTACAACGGCTAATTAAAATGTGTTACACAAGTGGACTGTAATAAAAAAAGACAGCCATTGTACGTAAAACGTAAAATTGTGGCGTTTTTGCATGAATATTTTTGCAATGGAAGACCAAGAATGTGTACATGTATTTTGTTAAGCTACATATCACTGTAAACAATACAAAAATATAGTTATGTACAACAATGCCTTCATTGCGAATGCATAACACCGGAAACAATGAAAGTACTTAGGGCTTCATATCAAGTTCCCGATATTTTTGTACACTTTCACACAAATTTAGATTATCTCGACAAATTTTCGTAACATCTCCCAATATCAAATCTCACACAAACCCATCCACTAGGAGACGCGCTTATTTGACAAATAAAACAGGCACCATTCCCGACGGTGGGAAAGCAGTTTTAAGGATGGGAATATATTATATTGTATATACGTGTGTATTAATATATTATAAATATTGCTTTTTTCGGGATGAGAACCAGTGTGTGGTTAATTAAAGTGAACAGCCCTGTAAAAAGGAGATAAATTTTTAAGTAGCTGAGAGAAAACATGTTTTTCAGTAAGGATGCTACTGCCTGGGATTCGTTGTCCGTCGTATTCAAAGGAGAGATATAACCACTGTGCAAGACGTCACAAAGGATAGCAATTTGGCCGAACTGACGGTAGGTTAAGCTACTGCGGGCGGAAAAATAATACAAGTTCCTGTACAATCCCTTGTTCCTACCTAGGTCCAATTGCTGCTCATTATCCCCATTCGAATATTGGGAGACAAATTCTAAGAAAGCTCAGATCTGCTCCTTGCAGGCGCTTACCACTGCTTAATGTCCGTTCCATTTTATTTGATATCAGCTGATGAAGTAAAGGAACAGCTATACCTGTACAGGCATGGACAAGCTGTCTGCAATCCAGAAGGTCGCGGCTCCCAGAATTTGTAGAATATTGGCACATGAAGTCGGCAAAGTCATCAACCCAAAGCAAAGGTCGCCTTTAAACCCAGGAGACTTTGCTGGCACTCATTTCTGTTACAGGCTGAGTCGACCTCAGGCCAAAGTGCGGACGGAATGTTTAAGTCAATGAAAACTTCCAATGGCACCATCGAGAATTCTACAAGCAACCTTCTGGCTTATAGGACAGTGCCGTGTCACCGCGTGCTTCTCAGCTATTGCAGTAGTGTATTTATATAAAGTAAAACAGATATTATTATATGTGTAATATGTTAATGATTGGTGTAGTGATTCAAATCGTGAAATTTTTAACGAACTTTTGTGAAGGACTGTAATAATCAGTTCAGTAGAGCTGTCGGAAGAGTGTTCTGAAGTGATGATAACGCGTCTGAGAAGAACATCAGTTCTTTGGACTCGGTGAATCACAAGCACATTAAAAAATATGATATCATCCGCTGTTACATCACTCTGAAAAATCTTCAACAAAGGACGTGTCTTGCACCAAGTTACCAGATTTCACTGTATTTTTTGTCCCTTCGAAGTCAATAAAACTTAGACCTCCAGTCTTAAAATTTTAAGGATTATAGAAGAAAACGTACACAGGACCTTCAACAATTCAGAGAAGTAAGAAAATTGCTGAATGGAAATAAGAAGTTAAATATATCCCCCTTTACCATCCGAGGGTCTCTTTTTATAATGAGGCAAACAGTTGTATTCAAAATATTAAACCACTCGTCCACACATTTATTGACAAGGAAATCGAAATGTAATTTTGGGAGAGAAATGAAAAGTTATTAAATTTTTGGACGCAGGTTCTGAATACGTACAGCTTATTCTAAAAGTAGCAAGTTTGCGTTTCTACCTCCAGACAACAGCCTAAATGCCTGTAGGTGCGACTTGTTTCCGTTAATTGCATGAAATAAGTACTGAAGCACTTCAGTTAAAATGTTATTGCCAGAAGCATTTAAGTTACTCGTTTTCAGACGGTATATACATTTTATTCTTTTTTGAACATTTTTTCATCAGCATGTTCTAGACACACTCCTTTTAAGTCTGTTCTGAGACACTTACAGACGTGTAAGATATTTCTATAAACCCCTTTCAAAAAGTATCTTCCAAGAATTTTAAATGGAAATTGCCACTACCTTTTCTATAAAAAAAATTGTTGTTGGTCTCTATATGTCAATTTTCGAAAGTATATTAAATATTAACCTTTCAGCTTTTCTAAATTTGATCCACATAACAACATTAGATTAACAGTACAAATCAGAAAGATCCAAATTCTGATATTTTTATCTTTGTTGTCTATTGCTTAGGTCTAAATATTCTCCGAAAACACAAGGTTCCTAAAAATCCTTACCTACTTCTAAGAAAGAAACTCGTAATGTAGATCAGTATTAAAACTGTGTTTTGTTTTGATGACTACATCAGCGATCTTCGGTTTTTATAATATAAGCTGCGGTGTTCGAACCTTTCCTTGTTCGGTTTTCAATGTTTTGCTTGTTTTCTTCATGGATTGGCAGTTTACTACTGCCTCACCATCAATCATCGGCTATTCTAAACTCGCACGTCGGTGGGAGAGCTCTGACCACTGGCACTCACTCCATCATCCTGTATCCAGTCCTGCAAGATGTATAGGATACACACTGCCAGTACAAATCCCACATAGCTCCAGCTCCACGTGTATGTCACAGTTGTAAGATACACAACTTACACTTCACATGACATCCGCCTTATTTTAGATGTTAAGGTCGGCACATTAGCACATAATAAACAAGCGGCCACCCGGAAAGGCACACTTTGTAGCGCAAAATTTAGTGGTTTTTCTTAGATAAAAGCAGATTACTTAGTTATGTTTTTCGTTTCTTTAATATTAATTTACAGCAATTTAAATATTTTGTGCAAGAATCGAAACAAAAGTTTTTAAAGGAGGACTTGACACTGTTTCAGGATTTTTTTATCATTAATTATGTCTAAAATTTGAGAACGTGTAGCATTTATTGACTGAAGGGCAGACACCTAGCTTACTTCAATTTCCGTGCAGAAAATATGGGTTATTATATTAATTCAACTTACTATTTATATTAAGAAGGATATTTCGGGAACGTAGAGACACGCGATGTCCATTTCGGGAGAGCTCTGCTACCAAAATAGAATTTTAATTAAAAATTTTCCATTGTACACAAAGTTGTATCAGTGCTAAACCGCCGCTATTACTACGCTGAAGAAATTTGTTGTTAGAAGAATCCAAATGCCTCTAATTATAGTGCTGTCAGCAAATTACGCATTGTTGTAGAGGGCTCTGAATTACTTCACTACGAGGTTTGAGACTATTCAAAGTAATAATGCACGATTTACACACCCACAAATAAAATGAAGAATGATTAACTAACTTGAGAAACACCTCCGAACAATAAACAGATATAGCTGCTCTAAAGCTCACTATAGAGCCAACGTTAATACTCTGTTCATGAGTTGAATAAATTGTAATAAAATGCGCATAAATCAGTTAATAATCCCACATATCAAAATATCCTAACAATAAAATTACAGTATCATACACATCTTTGTTGCATTTTAACAACACGTTACAGAATTAAAAGCACGCTTAATATAGGTAGGTGTGAATTTTGGTGCTATCATGCACTTCACAGTTCTTATGAGAAACTTATGGGACAATATTTTAAACACGCCCCTAAAATTTACTTTATATCCTCTAATTCTCAATTATAGGATTTCACTTTATAAACCTTAGGGCTTCGTACAATTGTCATAAAATAACCTGAACAGACTGAACAGTTTCGGTGTTATTCGAAGTTCTTTTGAAAATAGAGTAGGCATATAAGGAAATGGCATGACGTTTGATTTTTTTTGTGTACAGCAAAGAAACAAACTGAAAAGTGTGGAATTGTTACTGCATTTTTATTAGCATTGTCTCTTTCTACAAGTAGGTGAAAACACGTCAGGAATGATGCAGACGACGTAGAGAAACAAGGTGAAAATGTATGTGGCACAAATGCTGAAGGACGTAATACAAGAGAATACATAAATGCATCATTTTCAACCTCATTTTCGCGTTCGAATTTCTCTTTTTATTTCTTTTATATGTTTCTTGTTTTGGAATTCGCGCCTGCACTTGGCAATTCTTTTGTTGCCGTACATTGCTGAGATGTTTTATTCAAGCACATTCAGGACAAAAAAATTCAATTACGTATTGAAATGAAATTGTGTTTGCTACAACGGAACAGTATCCATCTGAAGTCATAAAGTTTTTATTTTCAAAATAAACATATGCTAACACGTTAGCACTATAGCAAAGGGAACAGTATCACTGCTGAAACTCTAGGGTCTAGAGCCTTATAAGAAACAGCAGTTGCTGACGAAAGCATATTTTAAGAGTTACAAGCGAATTGGAAAATAATAAACGACTTACACACACACACATATATATATATATATATATATATATATAATTCAAATCCTACTACAAAACACTATAGTTCATCGTCATTTGTTTCAGTTACCATACAACAGTATTGCCTGGAAAAGTAAGTAAATATACAAAACCAATCCACATTAAAATAATAGGTAGAGTTTAAACAGAGATTATGAAAGATATTTCCGAGTCGTGATCAAATTACTTGTCCAGATGGTTCTTATGGGTCACTGAGATGGCTTAAAAATTGCAATTCTAATTTCTTAGCGTAAATTCGCAGTTTTCTTAAAGGTTATGGAAGAAATGATGCGCGCATGTCAGTAGGTACTTCCGTGCAATTTCACGTAACGTCTGTCAGACGACAACGCAGTACATAACACATTTATCACCAATTATAATCGAATGCGGGCCGAATTGAAAGTAATAGAACATTTATTTCTAGCTCAGTCGGTATAGCGACTGACTACGAGCATAAGAAACCACTCTTTATAACCGTAATAAATTACAGATAAAATAATCATTTCAGCGAGCGAGTTTGCGTCATATAACTAGAATTCCTACTATCAGTGTTAACCTACTCATTACTATTTTTACAGGCTCCAGTAAAGACCAAGTTGTCCTTCGCTGAACATGAAGGCACGCACCGAAAGTAGATGCACTCTTTAATCTCAGCACTAGAAGAAGTTTAATTGTCAGTTTCGAGTCTCGGCGGCTTTACTACAGGGTAAAGAGGCTACGGTACGCACTGAGTAAGAGGCTGGGTGAGCCTCAGAAGTGGTCCAGACCACCTTGAGAAGAGAAAAATCACTTCCCCTGTCGGAAGCAGAACCCTGAACCGTACCGCACATAATACAGTAACTACATCGACAAAAGTTAGACTTCAGTAATGTAACTGGTTACATAAAGAATAATGGCGTTAAAATTCCGGAAACATTCGGAAGTTTTTTTTTCATTTTATTACCGTGCAATGTGATAACAATATTTATTAAAACCAACTAATTGCACATACTTGCCAAACCATTAAAACCACATTATCTGATTTAAATGGATTTAAAATTTCTCCTACATGTTTCAATCCCTCTAGGGGATCATCCTCAGGGAGCGTAAATTAGTGTAGGTATGAAGTTACTAAGACAGACTGTACATGAGGTTATCTGGTAGCATGCAGTTTTGTTTATGTTATGTCCGTCTGGTTCGGCCTGTGTTC
>Ga0123352_10013847_pt1 | contig 12814 bp, 8 predicted proteins | sample TergutLab28metaG_FD_89700 | JGI IMG/M metagenome (GOLD analysis project Ga0123352, IMG submission 89700) | Labiotermes labralis P1 segment gut microbial communities from Petit-Saut dam, French Guiana - Lab288 P1 | ecosystem: Host-associated > Arthropoda: Insects > Digestive system > Gut ... | reverse complement strand
GGGGGACTGCTGTGGGCGTGTGGGTGTTGGGGGGGGGGGGGGAGTGTTTGTTTGTTTTTTTTTTTCAGTGTAGGGGGGGTGGGGGGGGGGGGGGGGGGGGGACACACTTGAGCCTAAGGAACGTGAAAGGGGGTGGTGGAGGCGGCGCAGCACAAGAAGAATAGTGCCGGACGCACATTTCTTGGGCCCCGTTATTCCTAAACACCGCTATGGGCCATCACGTACTGTGAGAGCATATTGTAATATCACGTTACGGGTTTTTGTACAAGTGCACGATTGAATGGAGAGATACCGGAAACTTTGTGCGCCTTGTACACCTACCATATGGAACCGTTTGAATTTCACACACCTTCCTCCCTGCCTCAGCTAGTATAATAAAATCCCGTTGTACATTTATAATACTCGTTTTTTAATCGCATTTTGTTCATGAGAATACTTGACAATGGAACAGATGGTAGCGGATTGCTCTTCGATTTCTGAAAAGAACACCAAGGGATGTGGCAAGTGGGTTAGGAAACGACACCATATTACTTACTTACTTACTTACTCCATGGTGCAGAGTCCTTCTTGAGAAGCTAACTGGTTTGCAGCTAGTCAAGAAATTCCCCGCATTTCACCGAACACGAATGTTCATTACCGCACTCACAAGCGTCCGCCACCTGTATCGATCCTGGGCCAGCCCAATCCAGTCCATATACCCACATCCCACCATATTACGGTGCTGATAGTGGATATTAGGAAGATAATTTAAAATTCCGAATTCAGTACCTGAGTTTTGGATATAACTGTTAACACCGGGTTTTTTTGCTGGTACACATACGGTACTTTTAATACTAATAGCTAAAATTTATCTTGACTAATTAGTATCTTCTGCCGGTCTCGGTGGCTGCGCGGTCTAAGGCGTGGTTCTGCGGCCCTTCGCTTGCTGGTTCGAATCCCGCCCGTGGGGAAGGATTTCTGTCTCTTGAGAGTGTTGCGTGCTGTCAGGTACAGGTACAGGTACAGGTCTCTGCGTCGGGCTGATCGCCGTCTGGAGGAGTCCTACCCAGTGCGGTGTGTCTGAGTGTGATCTCGAAACCTCAACAATGAGGAGGCCCTGGCCTACTAGGGCTGTCGACCAATAAAAAAAAAAATTATCTCCTGTCAGGTGTCAATCTGAGTTACGTTTAAGCGTATACATAAATAGTAACGTATTTCTAATCACAGTACCCCCTCTCGTTTCTGGACTACCCTGTCTCACAGCTCGGTATGGAACCAACAGGCGCTTCAGAAAATTCGGTTAACTTTTCGGGAGATTTTTTAAAATTTTATATTTTTGGTTCCGTGCATCGTAATTCTAGGTTGAAGAAATCCAACGAGATGCAACAGTATGCAGATATTTATTTACTGCTAAATTAGTCTACATGTTTCCGGGCGTCCATCGCGCCCATCGTCAGGAGTACATAAAACTGTAGTTGCAGCCTCTGGTACAGATCGTACTGTCTGGGGAGCAAGCTTCTTAAAACGTGACCAAATAAGGACTCAATTTTGGTCACGTTTGAAGAAGCTTGCTCCCAAGATAGTATGTTCTGTACCAGAGGCTGCAACTGCAGTTTTATGTACTCCTGACGATGGGCGCGACGGACGCCCGAAACATGTAGACTAATTTAGCAGTAAATAAATATCTGCATACTGTTGCATCTTGTTGGATTTCTTCAACCTATTCGTGAGATGAAACAAAAAATTTAAAATATCTGCGCGCATTTTTTTACTTGTGTTTCTAAGCAAGGTATTTTTATGCCTGACCTCAACATTAACATCCACTGACGAAGCTAATGATATTTGTTCAGGTTGACGGTAATACGTACGTTAACATTAACCATTTACCAATCAACACGGCGTCATGTACCGGAAGACTCCAAATTTTGTCAACAACGTTGCAAGAACCTTGAAACTCGCATTGTATTCGGAACTTGTAGATAAATTAAGTATTTGTTCGTCCGTGCTAACGAAGAATGTTGCTCACTCCACCAGAAAAGGAAACACCTTATGCGTATAACTTTCCACAGGAAATGTTGGAGGGGGATTCTTAAAGGGATTGTAAAACAAAGAGAAATAAAATATTCAGTAAAAAAAAAAAGCGTACAGCAAAAGAATGAGGCACGGAACTGCGCTAGGTTTTGATTCCTGTCGTGATGATCCCACCTCGCAGGCAGCCTGGAGAAAGCGGCAAACGAACGAGCAGACGGAATGGCGTAACCAAGCATTTAGGTGGGAGGGAGGGGAGAAAGACAACGCACCCACAATTGCATCATCGTATCAAATTATTGCCAGCTCGTGGAGCAGAATAGCAATAATAGATTCCCCAGCCATTAAACACAGGTGCCCTACACACGATCTTATAACAATTTTTTTTTTAATAACTGACGATTATATTACGTAGTAGGGTCAGATACAGACTGGATGCTCATCGACAAGAGACAGATATGTTCGTAAATTGAAACCGAGTAAGAATCTGGCGTTCGCGGAGTGAAACAAACGACCAATCACAAAGAGGAGTAGCTGTCACAGTTCTGTTTCTGTCTTCAGTGACGGTACAAACTAAAGTTGTTACTGCCCGCGCCGTGAAGGCATTCAGAGGGAGAGAGGTAAAGCTCCACTGTTCTTAACTTCGGGGCACTCGGTGGCGCTACAAGTGAGAAGGTCGCGGGTTCGATTCCCGATGGGGTCTTTGGGATTTTTCATTGGCTTAATCCTGCCGGCCGCACTGTGGCCCTGGGGTTGACTCAGCCTCTGACAGAAATGAGTACCAGGGATATTTCCTGGGTGGTAAAAGCGGCCAGTGCATAGGCTGACAACCTTGCCACATTCATTTACAGAATATATAGATATTCTGGGACTCTCTGCCTCATAGAGCCCTCAGGGCCTGTCAAGGTCTGTACAGGGATTGCTTTTCTTTTTACCATTCTAAACCTCACATTAGATGCAGCTATATTGTTTTCTTCACGCTTAGGCCGTCTTATCCCCACGGAAAGCTCTCTCGAAACGCTTGGAGTAGGAAACCGGCTGGCCCCCAGAGCCGATTCATACTCTTGGAAAAGAGTAAAAATCCCTTTCCTCTGTCGGGAGAGGGGAATACGGGTGTTGCAGCCAGTAGCCTACTCAGGATAGCGACTACTCCAGTCCTCCTCCTCTATTATGCTACAAGCAACAGAAAGGAGGATCGTCTAATCTGCTTTGATGGAAATCCGGCTAGTTCCACTTCTGATTACGCATATTGCAGAATGATACATTTAAAGAGGATTATGTGACGCGAGATGGAAGCACAGAAAAAATAAATCCGGTATTAAGCTTCTCAAGAACGAATTTCTTGTAACAGATGTTTTAAAAACTCACTTCGTACTTCACAGTGACCATTCAGAGCCCCCATTACAAACACCAATCAGTTAATCTCAATAAACACGACACTAACTGTGTGGGAACATGACAGGCAATGCATGAATAACCTAACAATGAGGTACGTTAGCGCAACCATTGTTGTAGTGGACAAGCTACAAGTATTACGTATTATAGCCATTATTGTAGCCATAAGTATCCAGAACACAATGCACATGCACATGCACATGCGCCACATCGTCATCTGTGGCCCGTCCAGCTCTACCACATCTTTCCACATTACCTCATAAACGGCAGTAACTTCGAAAAACGTGATTGGATATAAAATGTGTGTTTTGATTCCCTCAAAAACTGTTTTCTGGAACATTTCTGATTCTAAGAAGAAGTGACAGTGAAATGATCGAAAATGTACATGTAAAGTACCCGTTATATTTATCAGATTTTAACAGAACTCGACTTTCCTCGACAGATTTTGAGAAAATGATGATATATCTAATTTCAAACGACTCCATCCAGTGGGAGCCGAGCCGACACACGGACAGATATGACAAAGCTAATAGTAAATTTTGACGTTTTGCTGACCGTGCATCTCAGTATATTTATCTCAGTAATTAACCAACTTGATGCACAAAATTTTTTTACAATAAGTTTATTTCATGCCTCTACATGTTTCGAGCACATGTGCTTATCATCAGTAAGTCAAAATTGTATTACACAGCCTCTGGTATCGATACCAGATACCATAAATAAACTTATTGTAAAAAACAATTTGTGCATCAAGTTAGATAATTACTGAGATAAAAAGCTAAAAGTAGTTTTCTACAATTTAAAAAACGCGCCTAAAATGCAGAGATTTTTCATTTTACTGCAAGTGATAAGCAGTTTCAAGGACTAAAGTATCAAGATAAAAATTGAAGGATGTCCAAGAAGAAAAGTTATCAATCAGAATAATTTATGTTACCATACAAAACCCCCAGCAGGAAGTTCGTACATGTCTGTAGGTTAAAATTATGTTCAAGTGCAGCACATGTCAGCTACAGTGTACGTGTAAACATTTAGTACTTTTGTATAACTGAACACTTTCACGGCGACGAAATTCAGAGAAATGTTTCTGGGCTACGAACGGCGTCAGGTGGTTGAATGACTAGTAACCCGACCTTTCGAGAATAGTTGGTTCAGTCGCCATTCAACAACCTGACGCCGTTGCTAGCCCAGAAATATTTCACTGAATTTAGTACCGGGGTGCTGATACGTCCTTAGCCCAACCCTGGAAGGAAACAAGCTACAGCGACCAAGACTTACAACACTATACCAAGACTTATGGCGTACAAACAATAGGAATATATTGCTGTTGTTTGTATGCCGTAAGTCTTGGTATAGTGTTGTAAGTCTTTGTCGCTGTAGCTTGTTTCCTTCCAGGGTCGGGCTAAGGACGTATCAGCACCCCTGGACCTTTGTTTACTTGATTATAGTGGTAACTTTTCTTCGCCTTTTTTGGGCGGGAGGGTTCGGTGGGGGTACCGTATTTAGATTCAAGAATCATGTTCGTGTTGAGGGAGACCTCGTACAATTAAGATACCTAAATAGCTTCTTTCTCATGCTGATTTGGTTCCAAACAGGGACCTCGTGGGTTAAACTGTGTCTGAATCCCAGAGTAGAGCAATATTCTTATCAACGCCACGTTCCTCACATAAGCTTAGGACCTACCAATTCCCTCTTTCACAACGGGTCAGAGGTTACTTTCCCCTGGGTACAGCTGCCGGTACACCCACAGGTTAAGAATGCGTTGAGCCACAATTACAATCCCACACTCGTCAGCATGGCAAAGTCACAGATGCATTACATATACGTGTCATCCTTGTTCTCTTTATTCTTTTATGCTGCTATTAGGCTAAGAGCACATTTCCGATGCCTTTAATTAAGCACAACACCTTGAAGACATACAAGGTAAAGGTAAAGGTGAAGGTAAACGTAAAGTGAAGTTCACCCTATAACCTGCCAAGAAGGCACAGTAGAGATATAGCATAACTCTTTCTTTAACCTCGGCTTTATATGGGACGGTTAACGCCACGCTCCGACCGCTTTAACCCTGGGAATGACCCAGTACCCCTTGTACAGACGGATGAGTGGGCTTTACGGCCGGTCTGGACGGGTGCGGAAAGCCTCGCTCCCACCTGATTTCGATCCCTGGACCTTCCAACCCGTAGGGAGGCGTTATACCGACTGAGCTATCGCGGCCCACAGGCATTCAAGGGAATACAGGTAGGGCTCCTGGCATTTTCAGCCTGTGTAGCAGATGGAGTTGTGTGGCCTATTGCAGTTGCTGTCGCTCTGACGTCAAGCAGCCCCCTCATTCTCCACTGAAGAGGAGGCCGGGTGGGTCCAAGGGAATCCAACCATTTTCACCTGTTGTCCAGCGCGGTATTCTACACTACACTACATCCACTTCCTACTTCTTTCTCAGAATCAGGGGAGAATTAACTGCTCAGGAGTTGCAAAGTGTACTGGTGATGCGGAAGGGTATCTGACATTTTAAGAACAGCTTCGGTAGCTGAGGCAGCGTCTTATCAAAACAAGTGATAGTATCGTTCTTTGTGAAAAAAATGTTCTTATGAACGAGTGTCTAATTCTGAACTGTTTGAATCCCCAGAACTAAATCCGTTAGATTTTTGTTTGTGGGGTTGGATGAACAGAGAAGTTTAAAAATAAAGGTGGATACAAGAGACGAATTGCTGGCTCGCATTTTGGATGCTGCTGCCGGCATAAAGAAACGTGAAGATCAACTCAGACGAACAACACGCGATCTTCGCACACGAGTTGCGAAGTGCATTCAGGTTGATGGCGGGATTTACGATAATTTAATATAATCTGTAACAAATTTGGCATTTAACTATAAAAATTAAAATAAAATCAACAGAGATTAAGTTCTATTTATTTATTGCCAGTCACAAAGCTTTTGTATTTGTATGTTCAAACAGCTCTATCGCTGTAACTATTTAGAATTAGACACAGGTGCTTGTGAAATTTTCTCTCACAATGACCAATACTCTCACCTCCCAACATATTGATGTTTTCTCCTGAATCACTCTGTATATTCCCTCGCCAGATTCCATTAGGGTGAGCAAACGAAAGAGGAAAATTTAGGCAGGCATATGTTACTGCTCCTCGAGGGGGATACGGAGAATGCATGCAGAGGTTTGGTGTGAAAACCTGAAGGATATAGATGCTTGGAAGTCCCAGGCTTAGATGGAAGTATTAAAATGGATTTTCAGTAAGTAGGACGGAATGGTCTGTTCTGGATTAATTATTCTGGCTGAGGGTAGGGATAACCAACAGGCTCCAGGCTATCTGAGAAATGATAAGTTTCTGAAGAAATACGCTCAGAGGAAAAAGTTATTGTGTTATTTTTAAAAGGATTCAATTAGAAACTGAATGTACTGGGGCCACGATCACCATGTGACATGGCGTATCCTTCAACAGCAACCCGAACCCGAAAATTTCAAAATACGTACACACCGCAGATGGGTCAGTGTGATTTAAAAAGCTACAAATCAAACAGCGAAAGTAAGGATCAAAATGCTTTACATTTTCGTCAGAGTCCTTGCAGAAAGATCTTTAAAACAGAGGAGATTATATGTGCCTGTTGCCATTTCTTTTGAAAACTCCCACAAATATCATATCTCCATCTGCAGACTACTGTAGGGAAATACATGGCATGCAAGAAGAATGAGTTGTGCAAAGAATTACGTAAGTCTTGCCACACAAACCAGAAGTGTGGAACAGAACGTACAGTCGATGAAGTCCAATCCAACCACGTAGATGTTGGCTATCATTATTTCTTCCTTAAATATTGGTTCCGAAGTAGAATGTACTAAAAGAACAAATTCGTCTTGCACTTTGGTATTAATTCTGTCTAGAGTTTCTGCCATTTATATGCACGACAATTTTATATTCTCCCAAAACTTTCAGACCGAACAGGGAGTTCGTCAAGCTTCCTAACTAATGGCTACGTGGATTATGTATTTCTTTCTTTCTTTCTCTCCTTTTTATTTAATTTTTTTGAAGAGCGGGGGGACCTAAAGAGGTTGGGACGTGAAAATGATATTTAATGTTTTTTTTGTAACAGTGCATCATTGATACAAACAGCCAACTAAATGCAACAATAATAATTTTATTTATAATTTCAATCAGCTTAACATGTTTCGGGCGATAATTTCGCCCATCCTCAGGAGCACTAGGCTGTGTTTACAGCTTCCGATATAAAGCACCGACAATGCTGCCTGCTGGTGACCTGCTGGTCACCAGCAGGCAGCATGACAATTTACCTCCATCTACGTCCGGATTTAACAATGCATGAAGCTCTACCTCCTGCCCCCTATGTCGTAATGGAACAGTACTAAGGACAGTCAGAAATTTAAGTCGTCATAAAGCATGTTTCAAACACCGAAATTATAGCTGGACTTTTATCTTAGTTTAATCTCAAATCTGAAAACGTCTAGTTAAGTATTTATTGTTAAATATTAACAATTTAGTACAGTCATGTTAAACTCAAAAGGAAGCTGCATGTGCTGAACAGACCTTCAAATGTAACGAGCTTCAGAAATTTGGAATTCGAAAACATTTTTAGCTCCCCACTCTTTTTCAATTTGTCCTTTTTGTCGTTTTTCAAATTGCTTTGTTCGGCTACAAACCTTTCCCAATTATTCAGAACTAGTGTGCGTTGTGTTCATCCGCGCTAGTAACCCCAACAAGAACATAATTATGCTACGAAAGCCCCGTTTTATAGTGCTGCGTTACAATTCCGAGGATCAGAATTGTGCTGACAAAGTGCAGATAAACTATGACTATCTCTGCTGCAGGCGGGCAGACAGTAAATTATGTCCCGCCGTGCCCCATTAAATACTTTTTGTGCCCGCACTGAAATGCGTGCATTCTCCTGGGAAGTCCACTCTTTCTGGGAGGTACCCGGTTTTAACATCCACTTGAACACAGACAATCCTTACTGACGTATTCCATAGTTTTACTCAGTCTCTCTACAAAAGCGACAGCATGCTACTTCAGTTAATACCTGACAGCTTCAGTTCACGTTCTGCCATTCGATAGAATGTAGTCTGAGACACTAGAAGCGTCTTTAAGTGAAGTTCACGCTGATTCCTTTGGATTAGTCGTTTCCTACAAACAACGTATTTGTTAAACACTGTAAAACCTGTTTCGAACAGGAAACGCATTAAGGGACACACAAAATTATCAAGACGTAACAGCGAAGGCAAATGCAGAAGATATCCACAAATGGAAACTTTTTACCGCGAAAACAGAAAGGGAGAAAATGCTCATCTGAAAAGAGTCTCCTTCATTATCGGCCTTTTCTTGGGCAAAGGTATTAGTATTGTGCTTTCGGGAATTTGTGTCAGAAGGAATATTACAGCCGATCCTGGTGGCCGCGCTGTCTAAGACGTGGGTCTGCGGCCGCTCGCTTCCTGGGATTATGGGTTCGAATCCCGGCAGGGACAGGTATATCTGTATCTTGTGAGTGTTGTGTGTTGTCAAATAAACGTCTGCGAGGGGCTGATCACTCGTCCAGAGTAGTCCTACCTAGTGTGTGTGTGTGTGTGTGTGTGTGTGTGTGACCAGGTGTAACAGCAACCCTGTACACCTACAGTGAGTTAGAACGAAGATGTCAGAATGAGAAGGACAGGAATATTGTTAACACAAATGGGAATGAATTAGCCGGACTGTAAAAGAAATGACAAAGGAAGAAAGAAAAAATCAGAAGGAGGAAAAGACCGATATAAAGCAGAAACAATTATTTGACGGTTTGTGTTGTCAGAAATTTCTGAAAATGTGCAACTACTTATTTATGGGAATCTGAAAAAGATGTAACTAGTGGATTGAAGGCGTCAGTTAATTAACTATTATAACTAAAACGCTCCACGGTTTTCGAGCTGATAAAACAAAAACAAGTCAACAGAAGTTCTTATAGAAATTCTACTCGGTCGTACATTAACAGCGGCAATGACTGTGAGATAGGAAGTAAAATGCTGCAATGGATTGCTGCTTAGTCTAGTAAATTTTTCTAGACGTTTTAGAGGACCTTGCTGCCTCCATCAGCATAAGCACCGTTGTCAGAACCTCATGCTTGATTTTGTTAAAACATATGACGGATTTAAAGCAGACCTGCCTGTACTAATGGCATCAATGCGAAGAAATTTGGGACCAAATTGTAAAATAAATAAATTACAGTTATTAGTAGCTTCAATATGAACACTGAAGTATGCGACTCTATGTACGTTACAGGGATCTTCCTAGAATTAATCTGCAGTGTATTAGGTAATCATTCTTCTCTGCACTCTTGATTTTATAACGCTATCACGCACTGGGGCTAAAGATCGTCGGAAAATATTTTATAGATAATGAAATGGAAACTGATATCTAAATGTGAAGGAAGTCAAATACGATACGTTGTCTCAGTACATGCCTGAAGATTCTTGGTAACAACACTACAGATGTGAAGCTAGCCAGTGTCCATGTTGAGTCTCATGATGTAGAAATCTGGCCGATCCGCATCACGGAGGATTTAGTGTATTATTACAAATATATCTGTAAGTATACCCCTCTAAATCAGCATCAATTTATTCCGCACAACATGAACTTTCTAAGGAATATTTTTCTAGGTCAGCAGCACAGTTTACCTTTTACGAACAAAGGTACTTACCCTCTACTTTGCACATCGGATGGTGTAACGTGTGTAGGGCTTATCCCAGGACGATTACACCCCATCGAGTCTTCACTTACCTGAAAATACAAAGATGTACATTTCACCATAAAAATGCAAATAAGTAAAAGTTTGAAAAAGTATTTATTTTGATTACCATAACGCAGGCTTCTACCCAGAATTTTTATTTGGGGGTGGGGCAGAGAAAGGGGGGAACCGATTCTGAGGCTTAAATAATTTATGTTTCATTAAAAAACTACATTATATAAGTATATAAACCACGTCATAAATGTAACGGTGACACTGTTTGTAACTGCATTTACATACATGTAAATATAACGACGTGTTCCATGACACAATTAATTTAAATCACAAGGTATAATTTTCTTGTTTTTTAAAGGTCTTATGGGAATTTTTAAGTTTCGATTATTTTTAAAAATTCCAATGGGCTACGCATCATCGGATTTTAGTGCCTGGTTTCGGCTGGAAGGTAAATTGTGTAAAATGTTTGCTATCATTCTGTCTACAAAATGTACGGTTTTTAAATTACAATGTGGGACGGAGATTGCAGCCCTGCAGGCCCCCTCTTTGCATGTGCCTCTACTACCACAGATTTCGGACAGAAACAAACGATATCCAAATCGGACAACTCCAAGTGACAGGTAGGATGTATTTAGGTAGGTTTTCACCCTTTTTTATAGGCCACACAGACCCTTAGGGTGAGAAGAGGTACAGCACTAATTTTTTCTAGGACCTTCGGCACTATATGGGGGTGGGTGGTCAGCCCCACGTCTCGGCGTCCTCTACCCCGTTGAAAGACCCGGTACCCATTATACAGAAGGTTGGGTGGGCCCCAGGGCCGGTCTGGACGGGCGGAAAATCTCATCCCCATCGGGATTCGATCCCGGACCGTTCAGCCCGTAGTTCAGTAGCTATACCGACTGAGCTACCCGGCCCACAGGATGTATGTATATTTATATAAAAGAAAACCTGCATGACATGATTATACTCTGAACCGAAAATGGATAGGAAGTCTTTTAACGAAAGACCTAACAATTAATTTTTAATTAAACTATAATTTTATTCAATTGTTTCTAAAGGCTTGAAACTTAGTGTTATAACCACAGAACAAAACGCGCTTAAATTAAGGACAAGCCAAATGTGGATATAAATGTAATCGTCCTTTTATTATGCGACGGATTGAAGTCGAACGTAGCTTCTCGTATTGCCCAATAAACTCACTAATCGTATAAGATGCGATTAAAAAAAACGCTTCGAATGATAAAACACGGATCTAGCAAATGTCGTACTTTGAAAGATAGAAGATAAAGAAGTAAAATAAAGACCGGACCCGAAGACAGCGTTTCTGAAAATGTGGCTCTCCTGACAGTTCAACTACGCCACTGTTTCCATCCGAATACGACACAAAAGCGATTATTCTTCGTACAGTTTGCATTAGAAGTACAGTGTAAGCTGATGAGTCCAGTGTCTTTTATCATGTTGGGACTTCGCAAAAAAAGAGTCTAAAGAAAGTTGACCGATGTCACGCGGTTTTGAACGTCAGTCACACGTTTTAACACGCACCGAAGGCATCCTGCACCTTAACCCAGGACAGGTACAGTTCCGGTCTTATCGTAACTAAATGAGATACGACGCTGTAAAAAAAAATTACGTGTCGTGTAATAGTATTGTTCGTGCATCTATTCAGAGTCCCCATCTAGCGGCAAAACGGAGCGTTACTCACGAACAATCACCGCCATCTGAAAACCGTTTCTTGAATCAATACGGAAAGCAGACCTGCGCGTCTGTAGGCGATTTAGTCAGTAATCAAGTATTGAAACTGGCCTTGCAAGGCCTTGCAAGGACTTGCAGGTCATTCACCCTGTGATACTTGCCAGCTACCACGTGGCTCCGTTCATTTACACTGTTATACTGCCGCAGTTTTTCATAGGTTCGATGTGCGATAGGGGGTGTGTCCATTCTTTTACGATTTCCATCTACTCCCGAAGCTCAATAACACTTGACGGATTTCCAAACGCGATGCCCTGTTTCCATGGAAGGGAAATACATCGGCGAGGTTGTACAATCGTGGAAGTATATTAAAACCTGCTTTAGTTAACTTCATCCAACTGCAACACAGAACATGTTTTGTGTTAAACTGTACGTATAACTGTTGCAGCTTTAGTTGGTCACACAAAGCCGCTGCGCAAATCGTGCTTCTAATTTGTAGACGTAAGGTGTCCACCGTGACCACCCATCCTGACGAACATTTTAGTGGGTTTCTTCAGTATATTTAACAAGATAACAGCATAAAAATTAAAATCAGGCCACGACCACTTTCTTCCATATCCCTATATCCTACACCATGTAATACGAACCACTGGAAAAGTCATTAAATAAATAAACTACCTATAAATAAAGAAGCACATGATTTAGTCTTGATACTTCAGCGACAACTGCAACACTTCTTACAGTATAACCGTCGAGATAACCTGTCAAATGTTAATAAAAATCCCACCAGATGCAACAGTATGCAGATATTTATTTACTGCAAAGTCACTCTACATGTTTCGGGTGTCACAGCACCCATCATCAGGAATACTAAAAACTGTAACCGCAACCTCCGGTACAGGTCAGAATACTGGTACAGCTACTTCCCTCCAACGTGGCCTGATGAGGCTACGTTGGAGGGAAGTAGCTGTACCAGTATTATGAAATATACCGGAG
>Ga0123352_10013846_pt1 | contig 12814 bp, 5 predicted proteins | sample TergutLab28metaG_FD_89700 | JGI IMG/M metagenome (GOLD analysis project Ga0123352, IMG submission 89700) | Labiotermes labralis P1 segment gut microbial communities from Petit-Saut dam, French Guiana - Lab288 P1 | ecosystem: Host-associated > Arthropoda: Insects > Digestive system > Gut ... | reverse complement strand
TTGTGTGTTATTTAGAAACCTCCAGTATGGGGAGGCCCTGGGCCGGGTTGGGCCGCGGCGCCACGGGGGGGGGGGGGATGTACGTATGTCAGCAGTATACTATTTACATTTTAAAGCTATACCTGTTATTGCTTCTGTCTGTACTTTGTATATTCTTGACAGTGTGCCGTGGTGAGCCTCAAACCAGGACACATGGACTGGGTTCGAGATTTTGGTTTCATGTTAAACCTGTTTTCCCCTTTCCTCCCCTTGAAACTACTACCTGTTCCTGAGACGGATACCTTAACGATCACTCTGATCTTACCCTCGGAACCGTCCACTAGTAAATAGTTGAGAAAATCGAAGTCTTGCGGCCGCAACTATACCACAAATACCACAAAGATTCGGGCACTGTCTGTGTTCTAAGTTGAAGTACGTGGAGTGTACAAAGTACGTACGTGTTCAAGCATGAACAAGAGCTTGTGAACAAAGTGTTTACGTTGTATGTGTTCCAGGTTGGTTTATTAAATAAGTTGTTATTGTTATGGTGATATTTTAGTTGCACCCATACCAAACTTCCACAAGGACCGGTGCAACAGTCTTTTGAATGTTTGCTTGCATTTATTTGAGTTATGGTTTCCCTGCGGATAGTGAACATTCCCCCAAACATGTAGGTCACCTTATATGTAAAGATAATTTGCGATACATTTTACCTACTGGAAGTGCCTTTGTTGGTACTATATCAGTTATAAATACAGGCGGACACCCGTATCCGCGGGTAATATGTTCCAAGACCTACCGCGGTTACGTGAAACCGCGGATAATACCGAGCGCTGTATATAACGTGATATTCTTGTAACATACATAGATACGGTAAAGTTTAATTGATAAATTACGCACAGTAAAACATTGCCAACACCAATAAAGTAATAATAAAGTGTACTGTACACTACATTGTACATTTACAGTGTGCCTTCTCTCTCTCTCTCTCTCGTACCTATGGAAGTAAGGGATTCTGACGTTTTAGCCTAATCCTCAAGAGACGATAGAGAAATGAAAAAATAGAGTACCTGTATTGTACAGTATCATGTACAGTTTCAAGGGATGACAACAATAAAAATTATGCTTTTCCATCAAAGCGCTGCATAAGCAATGAAAAGACGCGTTATTGTTACACATTTTACAATGAAAATCATACTACGTACCTGTACATAACCTGTAATAAAAAAAATGTGTTTGTTAAAAAATATATTAGCCTATTGTGGGTATTCACCGACTTCTCCATTCTTCTTGTTGCTTTCCGAACACAAACACTGCGATAACGCGGCAACTAATTCTAACAGCGAGCACGCTAGAAGCAGAATGGTGGCAAGCTTGCGGGGAAGCGTGGGTACGGGAACTAAGGAAGATGAGGCAAGTACTGGGCGCGTTTGGGCAGCTGGATTTCAACATGTTACGGGCCGTTCTCGCTTGGCGCGCGTTTTGAAACTTATGAACCGTTTATTTCTTTAATTTTCATATTTTTTTTCGGTCCGCAGTAAACCGCAGATAACTGAAAACGCGGATACTGAATCCGTGGATACGAAGGTCCGCCTGTATGTAAATACACTTTGTTCGCAGAATGTACATATTTTGAATCTTCCTGGAACCCTCTGGGCACCTCCGATGGGCCGGGTAGCTCAGTCGGTATAGCGACTGACTACGGGCTGGACGATCCGGGATCGAATCCCGGTGGGGACGAGATTTTCCTCCCGTCCAGACCGGCCCTGGGGCCCGCCCAGCCTCCTGTACAATGGGTACCGGGTCTTTCCCGGGGATAAAGTGCGGCCGGGGCGTGCTGCTGACCACTCACCCCTTTCTAGTGCCGCAGTCATGGAAGAGTAGAGCTATGCCTCTACCCACCCTCTGGGCCACACCGGACCTCTAACGGGATCAATTTACCTTTACCTTTTACATATTTTGAATAATGTTGAACTTGGTGGTACAAAAAGCAATCACTGGGCCCTAAAGGGTTAACAATATACCTTCATAATGCACACATAAACGGCTGCCATCATTTATTTACAGGAAAATTTCCGACATGGTGCGGTTTTAGGGCCATCATTAGGGAAACAGTATTTTGATAGCACAATCAAAAGAAGATTGCTGAAAGTTTTAACAGCATTATAGATTATAAAAGTAAGGTAACTAACTCCATGAGGCAGGGTCCTTGAGAAGCTGATAGTTCCTCAGCTAATAAAAAAATCCCCATATTTTATCGAACCTGAAGATTCATTACCGCCTGCACAAGAGCCCGCAACCTGTCCCTATTCTAGGCCAGATCAATCCATTCCTTATCCCCCAATTCTATTTCTCGAAGAACCATTTTAATCTTGCCTTCCCGTGCACCCCAGACATTTTAAATTTGTTTTATTCAAAAAATGAACTATTGTAATTTCATTTCCTAAATGGTATCTCTTTTGCCTACATTTTACATACTTTTATAGTAACTATGTTGCTTATGAAGGATTTATTTGTAGTTTCTACTGTGGTTTCTGTGAAATCATTATAATTGTCGTTACATCATATGTTTAATTTTTGTTTGTTTTTTTTGTGTAGATGTTTCTTTATGCACTGTGACTATATTTTATTAACTGCAGTTACTCATTTAGTTTACTGTTTGTAATGAAGGCATTTCAGATAGGTTGATGTTTGAAAAGAACGTTCTAAATGTAGTATTTAAACCTCTAGGTGGGGTGGTAATAAGAAGGGTGTAGTTGCGTAAGGAAGAAGCTCATAATCTGTTGTACTGCATTACTAAGCCGAGTTAAGTCAAGGAGTAAGAGTAGACAAAGTACAGAGCGCATATAGAAGTAAGGAAGTCTGCGTAGGCTCCGTAATGTCGGTTGGGAAGCCTCAAGGTGGAAAGTTAGGTTATAGAACTAGCCGAGGATGGTAAGTTTACATAATATATGGTCTTGGAAGAACAGAGATGTGGTAACTCTCTGAACAGAGGGCGCAAAGGCGTGCTGCTGTGACCACGGTAGCGGAACTTTAATACCAGGGCCTCTGTTCAGCGAATATCATCCGAGGAAGATTGTACGCCATAGAATTGGTTGGTTAGTTACTGGAGTGTCATCTTTACCTTCTGAAGTCTGAAGACAGAGAAAGAGCGAGGAGCGCAAGCGGCACAGATGAAAAGGGGTGGTCCTAAGTCTCGGCCGAAGTGCCGGACGCTTCATTAATGGTGGGAGGCTTTAGGAGGGATAATCGCCTTCTTCCGGTCCACCTTTTGGTAGGAGTAGTATTATGCTGAGCTAACTAGAATGGCGAGAAGTAATGACTTGAGACAGGAGTCGCGGAATTTTTATTTTATGATTAGTAATGAAGTACGTAATGTGGATAAGTAACTTAGAGGCAATTACAACAAGGAGTTTCATTTTGTTGAATTTAAATCTGGAGGTCAGTATAAAAAGCATACCGTGCAGCATGGATCTTTGAAACCGTCAGAAATAACAGTATCCAGAGTTCCCAAATATCTGAAAGATCACGGCGTAGAAGGTTTCTGCAGTTCTCCCGCTTGTCTTTCTGATAACGGTAGTATTAGGACTAAGAGAAGTGTGGAGCATTGGTGGAAAGATGGTATTTGGACCGCTCATTCGTCGGAATCGTGGATTGGAATAACCCTGACGGGCATTAATATATGCCTTCATTTTTCTTTAGTGTGTGTACCTGTGTGCGTAATGCCCTTGAAATGGGCTGCTCCCCCAACAAGGGGTCATACCACGTTTCTTATGGATGCAGTGTTTCGAAATTAATTCTGAATCGGAAAAGACTGGGGGGGGGGGGAGGGGGGGCTAATTCGTGCGTGAAAAATGGAATGGGAATGCCAGTGTAATTAAATCTATTTATACGGAAGCAGAATAGGTAGACGGCAGCAGTACTCGTAAATGGATCTCTCTCCGTGTGTTCTGTACTAATCGTACATATTGGCAAGCACCGCACGTGTCCGCTCTCAATCCCACCCCCTTTCTCCAGCTGCACCACAAACACTAATATTGAAACAGGTACACGTAAACAATTTGACTATGATCGGCATTATAGATAAACATGATAGTTTACTCAGTACGGTACTTGATACGAAATGCACGACCGTAGCGCGCGGGAATCTGTCACGGTCCCTAATGCCTTCGTGACATGCTTCCACACAAAAGCTACTGCATGGCTGCCGGATGGCAACTGCGGCTTGATCTGCTCCTGAATTCAGAGAATACCGGGCAAGATACTCGGCCCAGCTACCAGAGTGGTTCAATCGGTAATGCTGCTGATTTGTAGTTGGGAGAGGTGCGGTTCGAATCTCGGCTGAGGCATCAACTAGCCTGCTTTGTGGGTTTTCACAGTCTTCCCAGGGAAGTGAACGTTTATGTCATAATCGCGTCTTTCCACTTTCTATATTTCATCTTCCATGCCATCATCGGTGGCAAAAATCATAAGTATTTAAATCGGCCCGGCTACCCCGAAGGACTCTCGTAGCTCCGCAGCTTCCTGCAGTGTCTTGAGGCAAGTAGCCTGTCCGAATATGAAATATTAACTGTGTAACTACGATACAACGAAACTGCATACTGTGAAGACCTCAGTGACTTTCAAGCGATAAAGCATCCAATATTTGTGGGTCCACAGTATGGAGTTTGCTTCATGTCCCCTTTCAGGCACCTAGACTTTTGAGTTGGCACCTAGATTTTTGGAAAATCTGTGCACCCCTATGATCATCGTTGATGATAAACACACGGATTTGCTTCACTCATTCCTGTGTAACATGTGCTGTATAAACAGCCTGGTTAAAGAATTACGTCCTGAACATCCCTCGGGATCATTTAGTCTCCTGTCCAGTATGTAGTGGAAGCTGGTGGCTCATCAGCATCCATTGCTCTTATCTGTGTTATATATGTGTGGAACGCTTGGAGCTTTGTCACTATGCTTTCAGTACCTAACTGTTAGGCCTTCATATAATTTTATGGAACGAGTGTAAACTATTCGTGGTTATAATAATATAAACAGCCAACTAGATGCAACAATAACAGCCAGGAGTCACCAGCAGGCAGCATCGTCGGTGCTTTATACCACCAACTGTGAACACAGTCTAGTGCTCCTGAGGATGGGCGAAATTATCGCCCGAAACATGTTGAGCTGATTGTAATTTTCAATAAAATTTGTTATTGTTGAATCTAGTTGACTGTTTATATTATTGTATCAGTGATGCACGGTCACACAAACATCCAATTTCGTGGTTGTATTTGCACATCGCATCTTCAGAGCACTGTGATGGAGGGATGTAACACCATCTTTAGCGTTAAAGAGGCTTTTTATTTCGTCCACACAACATATTTGTTGATTTTGTAACAATTTGAATAAACAGCGATCATTTCATAAACGGTATTTGTCGGTTTGCCTTCGTACCGGAGACGCATTGTGTTTTCTGTGAAGTAGAAATTATCGTTTTAAGTATATTTTTTGTCAGTTTCTGTCTTTTAATCTGTTAAGTTTGGTTCGTATTTTGAGTTCCGCGTGAATTGTCGGAACACAGTATGACTTGCAACAAATTTAAATAATTTCTTATGTTGTGTGCTTCCGTCTTCAGGGTTGGACTTTTTTAAATCCATTGTGGAGTTTCAAGGTCGGTCCACAATTCAGACGATTAGTTGCCAGCTTTCGTTTGCGGGGTTCTGGTGTCACTTCACGGGTCAGTCCGTGTGGGATTTGTGGTGTACAAACTCGCGCTTAGATATATTTCTCTCGAGAATGTTCTGTTTTTCTGTCACCACTTCACCAATACCCATAATTCACGTAACATCGGTGGACCATTGTGGCCCAAATTCGCCATCTTGACTTGCTTATGAACTTTGTTTATAAACATTTGGTGGAACTACATTGGACAGAGTACTGACCTTTCGCAAGGCCTGTACAGTACCGACGCAGGGCTTTTAATTTCGTGGTCACATGACTGTCCACTGTGCCAGAAAAACGTTTTCGCCATATACCGACTTGGTTTATAGGTTGGTTATTAGATGGTTACGTATGGTTGAGTAGTAATTGAATGGAAGGCCGAAACGATGTTGTGGACATAGTCAGGAGGTGCATGTCAGTGCCACTGACGGGAATAAATTCCGACCTCAAATTTCAAACCCATGTTGCCTGTCCTATGTAATGTACCTATTTAAATAAATTATTTATTTTAATTGTTTTACTGTTTACCGCCTAGTGTATTCGCTGCACATCTGTGGTGTTTGCTGCGCCAAACATTGCATTCATTTTCGGTTTGCGTAGTCTTATTTTTCACTCCCAAAATGTATTATGCATGTTCAGTTCGTGACCCCAAGTGTGGACGACGGGACAATTTTATTGTTACTGACTAAATTCAAGAGAATGCCACCAAAACTCAGACCCACTGTGTAGGTAGGTTTTCATCCATTTGTAGGCCACGCAGGACCTTAGGGTGAGTAGAGGTATAGCTCTACTCTTTTCTAGGACCTTCGGCACTAGATGGCAGTGAGGGGGTCAGCCTCACGCCCCGGCCGCCTCTACCCCCGGGAAAGACCCGGTACCCATTGTACAAGAGGCTAGACCCGCCATGCTATCGCTATGTTTATTCTTAGGTTTGAACTGCATCATTTACGGACCATTTCGCCCCAATATTTTGGGTAAATGGTTTTTAAGTATATGAAAGGGCGCATTTTTCTTATTATCTCAGCAGTATAACCGTCCGAATCCTGAAATAATTTTTTTCATTTAATATTTTGTTTCCTACTTGGTGGAGTACGCCGTGTCTCCATTAGAAAAGCCATTTCGTTAAAGCTGATTTTTTTTTAAACTGTGAAACTCGTTAAAAATGAGAGAGGCGAATGCGTCTTTCATAGTGTGAATGCAGGTGGTTCATACAGTAACCACTGAGTATGAGAGGGTTAAACCGGGCATTCCGTGTGCTATTGTGAAATGACCCCAAAATGAGCAGTAATACGTTACCACTTGACCCACATTTGAGTGGGGACCCTTCCAAGTACCAAGCAGAGCCGTTAATAGCGGCCATTGTGTTATTTGCTTGCATTGTGAACCGTCTGGGTTGTGCAGCCGTTCGTAATTCCAGTACTCCAAGAAGGAATTTCAATCATACCTCTGTGTTAGATGTCTGTGGCACAGTTTTTGACGTCTTGAGAGGTGCAATGTCATTAAACGGAACTTTGAATTCGGAGAGTGGCAAGTGGTGCATCAACTTCCATATTCTGCTTGACCAGCAATACACATTATGGTCTTAGGTGATGTGACGTCCTTAATTTGGTAGATATGAACAGGTCCGGCCCTAGATCTATTGGCGCCGCTCTCAGGCTAATGATTTAGCACGCCATCAAACTGATTGCAAGCACGCGTGTGGAAACCTGAATTTACCTGCACCATATTGCGGATTATTCCAGTGACATATTGGCGACCCTGATAGGTTAGAGCTTCAGGAAGCTGCCTGTCTGGCTTGCCTCGTAGTCCAGCCCTCGATATATACCGTCTCGGTTGAACCTGTCTGTCACACTACCCAGGGTCACATCCCAGAAGTAAAATATGCCATGGGAACCTCAAGTCTCTGTATAAAGGTAAAGTGCACGCTTGTACAGGCACTGAGGCTCTGTATAGGCCGTACGGTCCAAAGGGGGAGTAGAGGTATAACTCTACTCTTTCTTGACCACGGCACTAGAAGTGGGTGAGGGGTCAGCTTCACGGCTCGGCCGCTCTTTACCCCCGGGAAAGACCCGGTACCCATTGTACAGGAGGCTGGGTGGGCCCCAGGGCCGGTCTGGACAGGGGCGGTAAATCTTGCCCCCACCGGGATTCGATCCCCGCACCGTCTAGCCCGTAGACAGTCGCTATACCGACTACGCTACCCGGCCCACAAGTCCCAGTATAGTTTATGTTAATTTAAAGGGCATATTTCTCCCCCTTTCTTTACGTTATTCTCCTGGGTCTTGGAAATGCATGAAGATGAGTGGGGTTGTACCCGCGTGTAGACCGCGTGCAGGAGCTGGCTGGGTACCATACTCAGCCGTGTCTGTCCCTACCGGAGATCGAACTCCAGTCGTCCTATCGTAACCATCCACCTTATCGATTTAGCTGTAGGCGCACTTTTCATGCAGATGTGTTAAGAGTAATTCAATAAACATAGCCGTCCTGACCGCAACACATATCCCACTTGAGCTGCTCTGTGCGCTATTTAACAGTGTGGTATCAGTGTCACAGGTAATTTTGCGTTAGGTTAGACTGAGGAATATTAGACGGGGCCTCATGGGGTCCTGTCCTTTTATATAAAGTTAAAGTTGTCTCTGTTTATGCGCCATGGAGGCGTATAGGGGGAGAAGAGGTGCAGACCCACTCATTCTTAATCTCAGCGCTAGATGGAGGTGAGTTGTGAACATCACGACTCGGCAGCTTTGTCCACATTCAAGATCACTGGTTTGGTAGGTCCTAGAGCCGGTCTGGATGGTTTTGGGGAAGAAAACTCTTGCCCCTTACTGGGATTCGAGTCCTGGACTGTCCAGCCCGTAGACTAGTCGCTACACCGAATATACTATCCAGGCTCCCTATGTTATTACAGATGCCTGGTGTAAATGAGGGAAAGAACACGCTGGAGAATGTGTAAGAAATGGGTGTACCATTGATTGGAAACCATTCATGAGTAGGTAGATGGGAAATGGACTAAAATAGCTCGCGGTAGGAGGCAATTATGGACTTCTTTTAACAAGGTGATGAACGTAAGAGAGTTTGAAGATCTATTTCTTGTAGGATGTTACGACGTTTCAGATGTTTTATAGTTGACGACACTTCGAAGGGTCGTAGTGCCTTCATGTTCAGGGTTAGGCGTTCCAAGCAGAGGTTGCTGATTGCTGGACTTTGATGACGAAGGCGCAGCGATTCTTTGAAACGTCGGGAATTTTATCCGCCGACAAGGCGTAACGTATCAGAAGACTGGAATCCGTATTTCGTAAATTTTTTGTGCTACAACAATTCTAGATAATTTGGTAAATTCAGGTAAACTCGGAGAGCACCAATCAAATGTAACTACTGTCATTAGCTCTCTTGACAAGTTTTAACAAGGAACCGAAGGTTCTGCGTCACTAGTGCTGACTTCCAGAAAACGGTAGCCCGAGTCAGATTCATCCCACAGTTTATTTGCTCAGTATCCATTATAGAGTCCTTCTCCGTCGTTCCTGTTTATTCCAAATGGCCGTTTTCTAGTTGGATCTTCTACCACATTCTGGTACTAAATAGTAACCTTCTTCTGGAACTTAGACGCTGTGTTGTCTGGTAAAAATTACCGCCGTTTCGAAGGAACATGGTGCCTTCACATGTAGTCTTTACCCTGAAGAGGGAAGCAGCAGGTTCCCAAGTAACTTTGTCAAATTTATATTAAACTACACTAGTCACTGTCGCCACCATCCTGACTGTATACATACGTACTTTTACTGCGGTAGATAAACCGTATAAAGAACGAAATTCTTTGTTGCGTCATTTTCGCTCTCAGTGCGCAACCGTAGCCAGAAATTTCCCTTCTACTTGACAGAACGGTGTCATTCGAAAGGTTAATAAAAGGTAACGGGCGATGGAAAGTATGCGAAATCCCTGTTATGTATCGATCTAATAACATTGGTACTGTTATTGCGTCAGTTTGGTTTGTGTAATGGGAGAAATTCCATGCTTTAACCCTTTAAAGACTAACTGATAAAAAAAAGAAAGAACTTTGCTATCCAATGCTCCCTGATTTCCGAAGGAACGTTTCTTTTTAGGGGGTTCCCGGACTTCAACCGTTTGTCCTTCTGGTAAAAGCAACATGTAGATCAAAATGAATGCGGAACATCCACCAGTGCCCCATACTCATTTTTGTAAGAACTAACGTTAACCTGAACTCGTACCGAGCAGTAAACACTTCCCTTCTCTGTGTTAAATGCCAGTCGGTTAATGCTGCATAGGGAAGCAATAGCTGGTTGTTGTCACGTACGTGCAAAACACATAAAGACGTGTTACGTGAAGTTACCCCTGCACCTTAGACGGTGAATACCTCTTGGCATCTTGAAAATTTCTGAACGTGTTTTTATCGCGCCCCTGAAGAGTAGGCTTCAGTGTTTATCGCCTTGAATGTGCTGCGTTAAGAATAAGCCCCGAAGTTTGGTTAGACATATGGTGGAACATTAAGGATTCGTTTCTTTATTTAATGACGCTCAAACATGTATGCTCTGTGTGTTGCTGTTGACCGGTTTCCAATGCCGTCGCATATTTAGGAAGTGAAGACTTAGACACCAGGCTTTGAGGTTCTGTATTCTGACTGGGGTACTTTGATGTCCCTGAGTGGCTCCAGGCCCCCTCTGGGACAATTCATTAAATTTAGTACACTGCCGTTTTCTTTTTCTTTCATTCCAACTCATGATTCACAAGCGTGTTTCATTCGTTGCAGCTGAGGAAGGTTTCTGTCAGTAAGTCGTTAAATTAAACCACAGCGATAGCCCAATTATGTTCTTTCTTGCAGTAAGAAACGTATCGTTGACAACTTAGTGCCGGCATTCAAAGACCCAACGTAACAGTAGCTGCTATTGGATAAACGTTTGTGTGTTTTCTTGTAATTGTTGCAGAATGATACGTTGATATTTCCCGACAATGCCATTCAAAGTTATGACATTATCAACAGAGGTCGTCTACAAAATGCCGACATGCACGGCACTGAAGATCGTTATACACGATGCTGGCATTTTATGTGCATTTTGCGGACTGTGTGATCGATCTTATCACGAAGTACAATTTGAAGCAATCAGAATGATTAACAAGTCCCTTGGGGGCTGAATGAATTGTAGTTACAGAGCAAGCAGCGAGCAGTACATTTCTAATTCTTGTTTACTTACCGGCTGTTTAGTTAAGAACGCTGTCAGGGGCTCAGACTTTGAAGCAGGGGTATCCAACCTTTCCTCGCAAAGGGCCACAGCTCTTATTGTGGGCTGGTTCACGGGTTCCACATATAAAATTCACAATAAGTGGTATGCCCTAACTGCCTAAACTGCCTAAATTTTTACTTTATATGCCGGACTGCTGGCTAGAAGTCAGTATTCGGAAGGTCCTACGACCGGCCACCTCGAAACAGGGTTTTCTTGGTTTCCTTGTGTCTATAAACAAATGCTGAGCTGGTTCCCAAGCTACCAAGTTGCCACTACATGCTTCTCATGTAGCCCTCCCGACTTAAATTTAGTAGTAACCAATTTCATATTTTGTATACATGTATAATAACCACTGCCACCGGGTGACAACCCAGTTGTAGTTAATAATTATTATTAAATTATTTTGGAATTATTGTGATACGTAGAATCTACAAACTTGGACGCGGGCCTCATAATACAAACTCGCGGGTCGCGGATTGGGTATATCTGCCCCTGATATAAAGCGTGGAATGGCGTGACTCTTGAATACTATACTATACTATACTCCTAACGACGTGGAGTTAATGTCTCATGACTTAATTTGAAATACTCTGTCGGTATTTTACTGGAAGGTCTATGGACACCCACGAACTAAAGAGGACAGGTGAGGTCTACGCTGCTGTGGGATATTACATAGCATAGAGTGGTAATTCCTTTCCGACATTTGGGGAAAACCTATCGGATCCATCTGCAAGGGTAAAGAAACTGATTTCTTGATCCTAGAAAACGAGACCGATTGGTTGTCCCGAAACGTCGGCAAGGAATTACAATCTGTGCTGCGTTTTGTACCAGAGAAATGCAGATCTCATCTGAAATAACCCATAGAAAAAGACAGCTCGTCTTCAGGCCAAGATATAAACTTGAGACCTTCCAAATAAAAGCAAGGCTGCTGGCATGATAGCGTGAATGGCACTGAAAGTGGGTCCTGTCCTTTCGGATGTACTGTACGACATTACCCTAAAGGGACAAGGAGTAGGAGACTTGCCACTAGGACCAGTCTTCTACGAGCCGTTCCCACCGGTGTTTGATTCCCGGAAGGTGGGATGGGAAAATTCCTGTCCACCGCCACAACCGAATGGCAGAAGTATCCTATCCGGGATCTTACGTAATTGATCGGACCATAGATTTTTCCTTGCAGTCGAGCTACTGGAGCGCGAAATCTCCGTCTTCCCCATCCATCCACAACAAACTGAGGACAGTCGCTGAAGGTGACATTGACGTGAATGGAAAAGGCAGAGAAGTGGTTCAGTTTTATTACAATGTCGAACAGGTGTACTCCATTGTCGAGCTCACATACTTCCTAAACATTTATCCTTTTTTGCAACCACTTATTATGCTTATTTTAATTAATTATTACAAAAATTGTTCCACCGACTGGTCTTTCGCACTGCTTCGTTATTATTCTTACTCCAATACGTGCTGATGGAAAGGTAATGGGCGTATTGTCGTCAGTGTTTATGTTTTGTACGAAACGTCTGCAGAGGGACCGAGGTGGCACAGTGGTTAAGGTGCTGTGCTACAAATCGGAAGGTCGCTGGTTCGATCCCAGCTGGTGTCATTGGAATTTTTCATTGACATAATCCTTCCGATCGCACTATGGCCTTGGGGTCGACTCAGCCTTTAACAGAAATGAGTACCAGGAGTATTTCCTGGGGATAAAGGCGGCCGGTGCATAAGGCTAACAACCTTACCACCATCCTATGCCGTTGTCATGAAATCTAGGAACCTTAAGGTCCTGGAACCCAGTGGGCCACTCCAGGCCTGTAACGGGGCTGCTTTACCTTTTTTTGTACGAAACGTCTGCAAGAGGCGGGACAACGTAGTCGGTATGGCGATTAGCTACGGGCTAGACGGTTCGG
>Ga0123352_10013843_pt1 | contig 12816 bp, 12 predicted proteins | sample TergutLab28metaG_FD_89700 | JGI IMG/M metagenome (GOLD analysis project Ga0123352, IMG submission 89700) | Labiotermes labralis P1 segment gut microbial communities from Petit-Saut dam, French Guiana - Lab288 P1 | ecosystem: Host-associated > Arthropoda: Insects > Digestive system > Gut ... | reverse complement strand
TATACATAAATGTACTAATACTCTTTATGATCATGCCGTAATTAATTATTAATACTTATGTTAGTTTAATGTATGAACTTAAAAAAAAAAAAGGAAAGGTATTTACGAGTAAATTTGTTGGGACCGGGCCCTCGTCTTGTGAAAAAAGAATTTACCGGGCCGCGGTCTCACAGAGGTTGAGAAACACTGTTCTAGACGGAGCTTGTTTCTATTTGTGGACTGTATTGCTGTTTTTAGGAAGTTCTTTGCGTATTGAACACATAACGAGTAGAGCGTTGCCGTCCAGCCTTCCGCTGAAACATTTATTCCGTAGTAGATGACGTTTGATACTGGGGATCTACACAGATTCTTGTCCAGGTAGTGTGGTTGTGATTGGTAAGATGCTGTTCGATATAATTCATACTTAACTGGAAAGTCGAGTTGAACTTAACCGATTCCAAAAGTGGCTCAACGTGGAAAACAACAGTGGAGGTACCTACATGACGTGAAATGTAGATCTGGATGAGAATTGAAGCATTTGTTTCATATTGATAGTATGACTGTCAAAATACGAGGACAATTTGGTTATGACTGCAGTGTGATTGATATATATATATATATATATATATATATATATGTAGTTAATGCGATTAACTTTGCAAGAATGGATTTGTATTTGCAATAGCTTACATGTGCCTGTGCGAATGGACTAACGGCCATTGCGGTATGAACATCGCAAAGGACGTAGGATCGTTTCATTGGATTCTGGTCACGATGATCCTGGGGCTACTGAAACAGCAGCTCTGCTGCCATTTACGGATGGTATTGAAGTCAGTATTAACGCTCTGATGACAGTCCAATCGGATTATGTATTGTATTTTTTTTTGTACGCGATTCGGCAGTTTCCCTTTGTTCCTTGGCTAGGCTTACTGTGAATTTGGTGCGGTGTGTTGCTGTGTGTGATGTGCAGCGTCAAATTTCACGAGCATAAATCGGTGCGTGTGGGTCCAGAAACCTTGGATTTTGAATTGTGTGTTGCATAAAGGTGCTTTATAGAAATGAACATATACAATAAGTGGGGTCTGTACGTGCCTTGTAATAGTGCAGGACAAGACTCGTAATGGAGGTACTGTAAGTGTCGAAGTTAACGCAGGTTCTGTATACAAGCGACATCAACAAATCGGAATTAACGTACAGCCAGGAAGAAGCTATTAACAGAATAAGTTCTGGAAATGCCACCTGCCAGCCAGTTTAGAATAACTGATCTCTCCATTTCCCATCTGTAGTTGTAAAAATCAACACATGCACTTTTATAATACGATCTTGTGGTTTTAAACTAGTTTCCTTGGTTTCCTTGCTTTAAGGGAAGTGGATAGGTTGAAGGAAGGTGTTCCATTACTCAGTGCCGAGGAAAGTATTTGTACCAAAGAGAGAGAGGAAGTTACTTTGGGAATGGAGAAAATTGCATAATGAGGAGGTACATAATTGACACTTCATCAAATAAATAATTTGGATGGAACATGTAGGAAATTCTGGCAAGCATCAAGGATATTACGGCTTGATACAAAATTTTGTTGGCGGGCAACCTGAAGAGTTCACTGGGCAAATGTAAGTGTACATGGGATGATGATATTAACCTGAATCGCAGATAAATATTATGCGAATTGTGAATTGAATTCAACTGGCTCACGTCGGGTTCTAGCGGAAATGAACATTTGAGATACGTAATAGGTTGACGACTGTCTTGACTCCAGCCTGCATCATCATCATCATCATCATCTCATGGCTCATGGACTTTGCTGCATAGGCTTATAGAAGCACAGCTTCGTAGCTAATCGATGGATACATAATGTTATGTTGAATCTTTTGCGGTTCTGGAAACCCCTCCCCCGTTAAGGTGCATATTGGACATGAATGTACAGCTCCACGCTTATCAGTCTGGACACTGCACGGAAATGAGTGCCTTCTGTACAGCCATGGGAGTACCTTTTGCTTCCAATTTTACGGGAATGGTTGGGCTGAAAGCCAATTGAACATGTGGAAATACAGTAATTACACTAATTCTTGTTCAGTTTAACCTCGGCTACATGTAATTCAACAATACAAATAGAACATATTGTTGCATTTCCACTGCACCAGTCGTTACGTGAACGCGTTATAATGTTAATGTTATACGTACATTGCTTGTGTTGTTATGCTGTCTTTTTATCTTCGTCAGTATTTTCCAAGTTGTCTCTTGCACGAGTTTCGTATCTTCCGTGCATGGTGATTGTCCCACGCATCTCTTCTCCGTAATTTGTAGGCAGGATTAGTGTGTAATAAAGAGTTGAAATCATGGAACTCCTTATTGCGGATGTGTAACCATCTTCCTGTTACCTCTTCTGTCTTAGGTCCAAATATTATTCTTACCACCTTTTTCTCCAACATCCGTTCATGCGTTACTATGGTAATGCTAAGCAGCGTTGGGAGACATAATAAAGTAATAAATTATCATCTTGATGTTGACACCAAACTTAATCAGTGCTGTTAACGTTTTTGAAGAGATTTAACCCCGCAACAAACTCAGATATCGGAGAGAGTTAACATTAACCCTTCTCGGTACAAATGAGGACATAGAGAACTTATTTCAGAAATATCTTCTTCCTTAAATACCTTTCTTATTTAACAATGCCATTATAAATCTCCAATGCTACGTTTAGGAATTTTATTTTATTTATGTCATTACCACGGAGGTTATTTTGTAGTTTTCGGACGGTGAGGTTGTTACTCTCTTGAAGACGCTGTTGGTGATGTAAACAGTGACCGTCCTGCAAGTGTGATGGTTTCCGTCAAATTTAGTTGCCCGTGTCTGTGACTCTGTTAAGATAAGTGACAGCTGAGTTTCTGTATTGATGAAACTGTTCCATTCAAGGAACTTAGAAACATTTCTGGTTGCACCGGATTTTCGGCTCGAGCTTGAAGATTTTATTTTGGAGTACTCACGTAATGTTCAGTTCCTTCCTATTTAAGGTCTGGAGACGGTACAAAGACATAGCAAGGTAGCAGAAAAAGGAATTTCCCTTTGTGTAAAGGAGATGAGAACGTGGTCAGTATATTTATAAAATGTAATGACACAAGTGATTAGAAAAATATGTGTGTGATAAATGGTTACACATAAATAAAAAATAGCGTCAAGGAAATAGTTGTAAAAGACCCCAGAATTAGGTAAATTTTTATATAAACGAAGAGGCAAATAGGAAAATGAAGTGACAAAAGCGGTGCAAGTGGCTTAAATGAGAGAGGAGGAACTGTAAATAGAAATATATTATTATTATTATTCTGCTTATTATTATTATAAACTTAGATGAGTATGACACAAGACGGAAGATAGTAATTAATGTTGGTAAATGTTAGCAATTGGTATAAAAAGTAATGGATGTACGTTGGTAAAATCCTGGTGTTACGAGTTACTTCCAAAATGTAAACGTATATCAGCTGATAACTTTGAATTCGAATGTGATTCAAGGAAATGATTGTGCTGGTACTTCCCTTAAAGATTACGTTCTGTCATTGAAAGTTATAAAATCTAATCTTGTGGAGTTCTGAAGGGCACCACATTAAGTGTAAGTTATTTTGCCGCTTTTAAATAACTTCCCCCCCCCCCTGAAATTCCCTGTTGGCGTGTGTTGGGCGCGCGTCTTCTTGCATCGCAAGGGAACTGAAGTACACGAGTACCCATTCTTGATCACAGGACGGTAGGATCCAACTTATCTCGACGTTGCTTTTGTGCATGTAATTATACCTCATTGATTTTACTGTAGTCATTTTTCATCAGTGAGGAAGGTGGGAAGGTCCTAGTTGGCCCCGACCCTTGTCATGTAATATTGTGGCAGGAACAAAATTGTAGAAAACAGAAAATCGATAAGTTTCATGTTAATTCTTGGTTCCGTAGTTATGCATCGTAAGATCCTGCGGCAGAGTTTATTCGAAGGTCCATCGAAGTTACTATTGAAGGTCACCAAATTCATTACTCTTAAGCAGCCATGGAACGTTCTTATAGGCTGTCGAGAATTAACTTCACATGTTGTACTGTAGTCTGTGACGTATCAGCCGAAGCTAATAAATCGCAGTCATCAAGCACTCGTGATTATACAGGTCTTGAAGACTGATAAACTGACTGCATAAATCATGTTCCTCTTCCGTCCTCCAGCGTTGATGGTTGAGTTTGCTGTTAACAACCCTTCGCCGCAAAAAGCAATTTGTTACGAACTTACCAGTTACGTTATTCTTTCAAGACCGCAGTGATGAAGTTTATTTATAGAGTTAACCAGTAGTTTCCAGTGTCTATTAAATGAAGAAGTAATTAAACATATGCGTAATTGATCGGACGGTTGTGTTTTTGATTACGGTGGCTCTGAGAACTATTTTTGTATATCAGAATGAAGCTGATAGTGTTGCTTGATATCCGGCATAGTGATGAGTGGTTATACAGCAGGAAACACGACATGGGTAGGTAAGCATTTGGAAATTATCATCCGATTCCCCCCCCAAGGATCTAATTGTCGCCTGGAGGTTTCTTACAAATCCAGCTGCCCTAAACTCAACGACGTGTTATGTATCTGTATGTTGTGTTACTCCAAGGTCTTCAAGTAAGACGAGAAAGTGAGTTAGCGATCTTATCTTCCACAAGACAGCAGATGATTGATTCTCTACCTGACTCATACCTAATTGCGGTTAATACATTGTCACGCAATGCATAAGTGGCGTTAGTCTAATATTTTGGAGAGTGACAGCGAACCAAATGGTCTCGGTATAATTAAGGTTCGTGTTGCGACATAGCATATGTAAGTAGAATTCGACTTTTCGTTGCTTCGTAATTGGAACAGGAATAGAACAGTTATAGTTTTGGTTAATGGGGCCTCTGGTTTCGTGAAGGAAATGAATGCTTGATGGTATACGAAAGTTGACAGACGTCGAGGAGTTCGTTGCGAGAGTTCTACAGATCGCTGTCTTGATCCTTTTCAGTACTGCGTGACAGTAATCGGCCTTGGTCATTGAAGGTTGCAGATCGAGCCTTGCATAGATCGCTGACCGCTGAACCTTCCATTTCTTTGAACTGGAGCCTTGGCAGAGGTTTATTTATCTCTCACGGGTTATGTCTTCTGATCCGTTTAGTCTCCGAATTGATTCTGTAACACTGGATCTTTTAGACAGTGTGTAGTTTTCTTGGACGAAGGGTCGGTCTTTCGTAAGTTGACAAACCTTTGTTTATTGTATGTTTATCTACGTTGTATGAACTGTATAGTTTATGTTGAGTCGAATGTGAGACGTTTGTTGGTGGGGGGAATCCTCTGGAGAAATGACCGCTTGGTGGTCTTTGAAGGAGGAGGGAGGAAAGTATTACGATGTGCATTACAGGCAGCATGCTGTGAGCATGTGGGAGGTGTGGAGCACTACCAGTGTTGAACCTTTGGCTTTTATTACCACAGTGTTAGGTCTAGTCGAGTGCGGGATTATTTTTCGTGCCAGAAGACCTGTGAAGTGTTGCTCAATTACACATAAATTTGTGCTACTTTTAGCCCCCGCTAGAATGCTCGCTGTCGTGTAATGAACTTGATAATACGTTATTTGCTCTCCGAAGACAATTGTTCAATTCTTCGTGTCATGAGGCAGAGTCTTTTACAATGAGCGTTAAAGCATTGTGAGTTAACATTGCAGGAGATTAAGAGCTATTTTTCTCTCATCTGCTTTTACAGGCATGCTATAGTTGAAGGTTATTATACTGTTGTGACGTCATATCTCGATGAGCGCACACCACATGGAATGTTATTGGTAATTTTTATGGTGCCAAGTGCAGGAAGGACTTTTTTTTAGAAAAAGCTATGTATAAACGTCTCCATCGTCGTATGGTTTAAACACATTATAAAGGTGGAGGGAGGAAATCAATGAATAATACATGGGAAAAGTTATATTATTCTGCGGGCCTTACTGTGACATACTGCATGTTGTGTTATAGTAGGAACAAGATGTTGAATGATGTTTATCTTGCTGCTTTCTGTTAGGTGGGGTGTAGCCGCATTTACATTTATGTTACTGAATGTGGCATGTTTTGATGTGCTGTAGGGACTAATGAAAACAGGCCGACAACTGAGAGTGTTTGAATCTGAAGCCCATTTTCAATACTCACACCACATTCATTTCAGTGCGAGATTGATTTTGAAGCTTCGTCGGAGGAAGCTGGTACTGTATCTTCTCTGGGTGGTTTGAAGATCACATTCCTGGTTAGATTATTAAAAAACTTGGTTTATTTAGTGTCATCTTGCAGCTGGCAGAGATAGGTCTGCTATTGTCATTGTAGTAGGTCTGGTTAATTTATGCTTGGGCTGTCCGGGGTTGGATTCCCGGGAAGAGCAAAGAGTTCTCTCTTCTCTGAAACGTCCAGACCCGCTGTGGGGTCCACCCAACCCCCGTATTCAGTGCGAGAAAGTTTTGTAATAAGAGTGTCTCTCTGGTATGCGTAGTGTAAATAGGTTGCTTGATTCATTGGCCAACGTCTCTGATGATTAAACAATAAAAGAAGGGAGAAAATTTCATCCTTGGTAACGGGATGTTCAGTATCAGAGTCCCTGCAGACATCATGACGGCGTATGGGGGAGTGGAGTTGTAGATGCGCCCATTGTTCACCTGGTTCTGGGCTGGGGCGAGTGGTCAGCTATACGCCCCGACCACTTTACTGCCATTGTCGAGTAGGACGTTATGGGGGGCCTCAGAACTGTTCTGGATGCCTCAGAGAAGAAATGAGTGTCTTATTACTGCCGCGATTTGAACCGCGATTCCTCAGAAGTCCAGCCCGTAGCTTAGTCACTGCAACAGCTGTGCTGTCACGGCTGCCAAAGGTATACTTAGCATCTCGTTCCATCAGTTTCGCGTGTGGTACTTTTTTTTTTAAGGCCAGTGGAATTATGTTTCTTGTGTAAGACTTAGAAATTTATTGTTCAAGACTAAAGACATACGGGCTGTGTCTTTCGTCTACGTAGGATGCTAAGTCTTTGGTTGGAATCTGAACCAGAGACACTCGGAAGCGATAGGTATACATGTGTTCGTGTACTGTGCAGTATGGAATAGTTGATAATCGAGACTCGTTAAGGGTAGCACAGATCGACGAACATCGACGAAGCGAAAGGACACTAGTAATCGCTCTTCACAACTGAAGGACCCATATATATGAGTCGCAGTGTGCTGGGTTCGATTCCCTAACGACGCGGCATGTGCATCGGATAATTATGGCCATTCTTGTACAACCCCTTTGGGGATTTTTTTTGTGGGTTTTGCTTATTTTTGGTAAACGATTACACGAAAAAAAATTAAATCCTGTAATTTAAATCATGAGTTTTGCAGATTGCACGGGGAATTTAATTCATGCGCCAGATGGTGAAGGTGAGTGACCTGTAGGGAAATATGTTCTGAGGATGAATGATGGAATGGGTTAAGGATCGTATAGCCTACTTAGATAGGCTTCGGCATTAGCGTGCAGAGACATCGAGCTGCAACGCCAGAGTACGGTCTGTCGTCATGTTACCACTTTTACCGGTTTTGATCTATACTGCCGTTTCATCGTCTGCATGGGCGTCGCCTTCATGGCTGCCACAGACGTCTCATCCATTACACGTGTTGGTTATGCAGGTCATTACTAGTGATTAGTGTGTGACAGCCAGTGAGTGGAGGGATGAAGTGCAGTGGTAAAAAGGAATACTCATTCATCTTCCCTACAGGGTTCAAACTCTCTTCCTCTAGAAAAGAAGACCGATAAGCACTAATGACCATGATTATCCAGGTTAACATTTCCCGTCTGACAGAAGAAATATCTCACTGAACTAACAGGGTTGTCGCTCCACGCTCCTTCCGAGTATGCAGACCATTAAGAACTCCACATCTCATATTCGAACTGTTATTTTAAAATAGTTTTTAACTATGCGCGAGTAAAACGATAATTCGAATATAAAAGTTTGGTGATAAAGAGAGGCTGTTTCATGGCCAAGGCGGTTAATCGCGGGTTTTCATCGCGGATGTCCGGGTTCGATCCCAGACAAGTTCGTGTGAAATTTGTGGTGGACCAAATGACACTGGGACGTGTTTGTCTTCAAATACTTGAGATTTCAACAGAGATTTCTACAGGGGTGCTGGTAAGTCCTTAGCCCGAGCTTGGAAAGAAGCAAGTTACAGCGACCAAGCCTCACAGCACTATACCAAGCCATATGGCTTACAAACAACATGAATATATTCCTCTTGTTTGTACGCCATACGTCTTGGTATAGTGTTTGTAAGTCTTGGTCGCTGTAGCTTGTTTCCTTCCAGGTTCGGACTAAGGACTTATCAGCACCCCGGTACGGCTGCTGACATTCCACCAGCGTTGCCTGCTCGTGTTGAATTCATTTAGCACCGACGCAATATAATCTTAGCAATTGATACGAGTTAAACAAAACATTTCTCCTCTTGTAGTGCGTGACAAGAAGCCGGCAACGTTATTTGGACGACATGCGGCCCTGTTTATAGCAACCTAGTGAGGTTTCAGTAACAAGGAATTCCGGATAGGTTTCACACAGCCTGCCTCCCTGCTGCGGAAACCTGTAGCCCTGCACATTGTGTGATGTCAGTGCCACATTCCCGGAGTGTAAAATTCAAATGAGCTCTTGTGTTGGCATGCTGGACTTCTTTGCCGATGGCCCTCCGCTTGAATCCTGTCGAATAAAAGTTCGTAACTGCTCGCAGTTCTAAATGTGTTAGAATTGGTAGTGGAATACTGTTGTTGTTGTTGTTGTTGGTGGTGGTGGTGGTGGTGGTTTTAGTAGTAGTAGTAGTAGTAGTAGTAGTAGTAGTAGTAGTAGTAGCAGTAGCAGCAGTGTTTGCTATTTGGAAGAACTGATCATTTAGAAACAGATTTAGGAGTTTCATTTACGGAACATAACCTGATAAGTTTGCATCGATACCAAGCGTGCAGTTACTGAATAATAAATGGTGCTTTGTATATACTTTGTATTTTGTGGTCTATCAACGTAGTAAGTTCCAAACGTCGAACTGTAGGCGTAGTGTTTATGCATTTATGGCCATTAATGTGAAAGCTGCCATTTTATTGCCTGACATGCTACGAAGGAACTAACTACATGCCGCATATTCTTTCCTAGCTGGTAACAGGTCCTCATGTACACAAGAAATTGCCCAAATTTTATGGAAAACGAAGATTCATTTCTGCATTCACAAGCTCCCGCCACCTGTCCTTGTCCAGATAAAACCAGTCTATACCCCCACATCCCACTTCCTGAAGATCCATCTTAATATTATCCTCCCATCTACGCCTGGGTCTCCCAAGTCGACTCTTTCCCTCAGGTCTCCCCACTAAAACCCTGTATGCACATACTCCACCCATCTCATACTTCTTGGTTTTATCAGCCGAGGTGAAGGGTGCATATTGTAAAGCTCCTCATTGTGTAGTCTTCTCCACTCCCCTGTTACCTTGTCCCTCTTAGGACTAAATAAATATCGGTACCCTGTTCTCAAACATTCTCAGTGTGTGTTCTAGTTCGAAGTAGTGCAGTAATAAATGTTGCATGTTTTTCGGAGATGGTTACCAAGAACCTACATCATTTCAAGAGCTAAATTAGATGGCATCTATGTCGCTTGACCCCCCAAAATTTGTGAGTCTGCCATTTTGTTATTGCCAGCTTTGCGTAAATGAAAAATACAGATTTGGAACGGTTACTCTTTGCATAACGTACATATAAAATGTACAAATCTGGAAGGTTGTTTAGGGTTTAAAATGTGGGGAAACTGAGAGAGCGTTGTGATCTCACGAACACAGTAGGCTGCAGTTATGTACATTTCGAGTGGGTAGTTCGTTGAAATACAAGATATGTGTCAGAAATTGCTTAGGTTTTAGTTGACAGGCCTTGGTTTTCGTGCTCATATAAGGGAGTCTTTTTGTTCTGCTTGACCGATAAGCGTCGGCCCAGCGCTCCGTCCGACTCTGTGCCAGCGATGCGTCGTACGCCGCGTGTTGGGTAGGTTTAACAGTCGATGACGGGAGCTAGACAGACGATCGCAGTGACAGTGACCTTTCGAAAGTCTAATAAATACTCTATACCGTCGCGCCGGCATTTATCGGCCAAGTAGGAAAACAACATGCCGTATTTTCGCCACAGCGACAAGGGAGTGCATTTCATAAAACACGTGTTCTAGATTCCTAATACGTTCATAGTGGCACGTGCGACAAAAGTCAGCCATTGCCTTACTACTGTTACGGTGGACACTGTCTTTCTGAGGTAGACCATAGCTATTTAAGGTACGCGATGTTTCTGAATCAAGTTACCGGTTGTCATACTGACAGTTGATTTTTTTTTTTTTAAATTTTTGACAGTGCCGCAAGATGCGATATAATCCTGTATCTTTCGTATATTAAAATCGAAATAACGGCCTGCATTTGTCGACTTCCTTCGTTCATCATTAGGTAAATTTTCATCAAAACACATTTTTTAATGAAAACAAAACTGACGGTGACTGAAGGAACTCGAAACATGTAGTCGGAAAAGTTATTATAGTGCATTGTTTCGCTGTAGATCATGCGAGCAATAAACTGACTTATCTCTTCCTTAAGCGGGGTCTGTGCAAAGTACTGTAACTGGAGGATTTGTTGTAGTGCTGGCGGGGGATATAATGTGGAAATGCTGGTGTTCATGTAGGCCTATGAATGACCTAAAAAGGAAACCATAAACGCAGCTTTGAAAACTGAGCCATTGGCAATTATCCAGTCGGAGAGGGCAAAAATATATGTCGTATTCATGGCCACCCTTTGTCTCGTATATTATCTCGCGACCTACACATTGTGCCAGTTAAAGTTTCCGATGCTGAACGACGGTGGCTCCGACGTTGTAGATTACGGTGAACTCGAACGTGGTGTAGGGTCTAAAGGGGAAGATACCACTCCTTTTGTTCGTTGTTAAACTGAACACCTACGCGAGTACGGTATTGTTTTTAGTCTGTGTGGTAGACTGTTGAATGACTTGCCTTGCTTTATTTCCGCATGATTGTTTGAGGCAGACTGCGTTGAACGTTGGTGCATTTTGTATACTAGATCGAGATTGTTGGAGAAAACTGTTACAGCAAACTTTAATGTAGACTTTTCATTTTTGTCTGTAGCTTTTAGAATGAAAGTGAAAAAAAGTGAAGCACTGAAATTGCCGTCGGTGTGTTTTCCTTGGCAGCAGTTGCTTTTAACTTCCCTTACACTGAAGGTGAAATGGTCCCTGCAGATTTTACGTTTAGAAGGTTAATTAACTAATTATGGCCTGAAGCGTTCACAGCGACTTCGCTGGCGTCCAAAGCAAAGACTGACGGTGGAGATGGAACGTCGGACTTCTGCGTTGAATTGATACTGCTGCTCTCCCGGAAACACTTAGTGAACGAAGTAATCTTTAAGTTGGTGTTTTTCTATGTGTCAATTTATTCTTTAATTCACCAATATATATATATATGAATAAAGAGAGACCAACTTGATGTCACTTGCTTTATTATTTCCTTATTTACTGCCCAACATGTTTCGGATGTTAATACATCCATCCTCAGGAGCTTGCGACTTATTTGATGCGTTATTGCATGGGTTGTATTGTTCTGGTTCGATGTGTGTTGGTGTTACGTTGTGGTATGGCTGGGGTAGTGTGGTATCCGTATGCAGGCTTCAGCCTGCATACGGATACCACACTACCCCAGCCATACCACAACGTAACACCAACACACATGGAACCAGAACAATACCAATACAACCCATGTAATAACGCATCAAATAAGTCGCAAGCTCCTGAGGATGGATGTAAAACACCCGAAACATGTTGAGCAGTAAATAAGGAAATAATAAAGCAAGTGACATCAAGTTGGTCTCTCTTTATTCAACTATCAAGATGATGCACGGTCTAATAAACATAAGATATATATATATATATATATACTCGTGTATATATATATATATATATATATATATATTATTGTGGTGCAACAGCCCACCTCAGTCCTCAGGTCGCTTCATTGTTCAGATTTCTAGGTCACAGACAGACAGCCACAGACACCCGGTAGGGCTCCTCTGAACGAGTGATCGGCTACCTACAGAACACACAACGAACACAAGTAGTCAAAATGGATGCCCTCAGCGAGATTCGAACCCGCGATCCCAGCAGTCAGGAGGCTTCATCTCTACGGCTTTGACCGCACGGCCATCTGGATCGGCGTACCAATGATTACTTCAATGAAATACTTAATCAGCTTTACCATCAAGTGGTTTCTTCTTGTAAAAATGATTTTCACGAGAGTAGGACTTTGAATCTCATTACAGCTGTTCAAGAAAGTTAAAAACGCGAGTTCTGGCTAGAACTTTTGTATTCGGTTTCGTTTCAGAATTTCATTATTTTTGTTGCTACGCTAACTAGTAGTGCAGTTATTATAAGCTTATTTTATTCGAAATTCCGTACGAAATTACTCGCTCATTCTCAAATTCCTGTTGGTAGAACGTAGCTGACATGCGCATGATACCGGTTAGAAATGTATTATTTCATGCATTATCCTGGATGTAACTTGTAGTTCTGACATTGCATTTACTTCATGCGTGATATTATATCGCCAGATTGTTGGAAGAGCTAAATATTTGCCCACTTAAGAAAAGACAGAGTTATACCTTTTTTTTTTTTTTTAAGTTTTTGCACAGGGACATATTGAACTGCAGATACATGATTGGTGTCGTTTTTTGTAAATTTTACTTTTTTTTTATTTTTTTACTCAATTTAACACAAACTTCTTATTTTTTTTTTTCCCTTTTTT
>Ga0123352_10013841_pt1 | contig 12816 bp, 8 predicted proteins | sample TergutLab28metaG_FD_89700 | JGI IMG/M metagenome (GOLD analysis project Ga0123352, IMG submission 89700) | Labiotermes labralis P1 segment gut microbial communities from Petit-Saut dam, French Guiana - Lab288 P1 | ecosystem: Host-associated > Arthropoda: Insects > Digestive system > Gut ... | reverse complement strand
TACGGAGATAATGGCCAGAGAATTTTGAAACTTTGACAGCTGTTACACACTTATTGATTACCAAATACATATTAAAACTGGCAGAAATATGTGGTTTCTGTAATGTTAATATCTGTACTTAACTTCAAACTAACATGTGAGTGACATAAAGCCATTAAATTGAACTACAAACACACTCGCACTCATGTAATAGTTGTCCTTAGGGTTACAAGCACTATACATGAGAAAGCCCCGCGGTGACGTAACATGGCTGACTGCGCAAAGCGTCACGCAGGCACAGTGAACACTGCATTCCACTGTCAAGGACATAAGAATTGTCACGTGACGTATCAGCTTTGCAGGTTGCAGTATTTGGAACCGCAAGAAGCCCCCACTTTTCTCAGGCTATTATCTCCGTAACCTTTCAACTTTGGATGTAGGTGTTTTGGGTTATATCGGTATACTTTAACATAAGGAACACTCTCCCGAAGCCTGGCACATTCCTCCTGGGACACCCTCTATACATATATATATGTATGTATGTGTATGTATGTGTGTAATGTATGTGTGTATGTATGTCAGTATTTTATCTGGGTCTCATTGTGGTAATATTAGTAATTACTGTGCTTTTTACATTGCGTGACGGGCTGGACATTTTGTCTTCTGCCAGCTCTCAATCCCTCGACCAACCTCAGGCGCCTTATGTTATTGAGGTTTCATGTTTTTGGTTTTTAAAATATGGACTCTCGAAGCGACCTGCGTGTTCGTGTCCTTCCACCAGGTTCTTACTGCGTCTCCGGATTCCTTTACGAGCATGTTCATTAACACTGAATGAACACCCGGCCTTAACACGTGCTCAGATTATGTAAATTCGACCTGCGTCTGAAAAGAAGACAACAAACTCACTTACTGCTTTGTCATGGACAGTACTAACATTTCGGCCATTTGGTAGTCACATTTAGTTGAGATGAATGTATGTGCTGCTGTTCAGGTCTCCGTTTTATGTCACTCTAAGGAATGCGAACCAGATTTACATTCCCTTACAGTACATTTTCCCTGTTCGTCTGCGGCTTCTGCGGTCGCATTGCTGAGTCTTGGGGAGTAAAAGAGCTTCGAAATGAACGAAACGCTTCAGTTAGAGGAAAACGAAGATACGAATATCACGATCTCGCAAAATGTTTTGTTGGTGGCTCGTTATAGTTGAACTTCCTTTTTATCTACGGAACAGGGGTTCTGACCAGTACACCGTACATTCAGTGTTATTTGGTAAGCCTCTTGACTATAGTTTGTGGCCTGTTTAATAATTGAAGTTGTTAACTGTATTGTTGGTACGTGGTATTTTTTAAAGTTATATGGCAATGGACTTTAGGATACCACTGAATGAAGATTACTTTTATTGATTCTATCACCTGTGATGTAATTTCCTTTCACCTGGCTGCCATGCCTTTACAATCTCCTCTAAGCTATTCAGCGAACAGGCAAAAGATAAATCAATTTCATTCATTGAAGTGAAATCCTTATATCTGTCTACAGCCCCACCTCATTTCAACCCCTTTTTAACTTCTTGGTTTTCAAGGAGACGCCACATCGTAGCACGTCATGGTGTGGCAATTGAAGGCAAGAATAATTGGCACCAGTGTGGTGTTGAGCTGCTACAGTGTGGTTGCGTGGCTTTATGGCAAATAGCTTTGCGAGGTCCTACTGACACGTCCGGTTTTAGTGTTTATTGTCAGTTACAGTAACGTATGTGTTGATTACTGAGTTCCTGAATTGCTATGTCGTTCCATGTGCGTTTCACTAAGTACATGAATCGCTAGTTGGATCCCTGTGCGGTTACCGAGTCCCTGAATCGCTGTTTGGATCCCTGTGCGATTACCGAGTCCCTGAAACACTGTTTGGTTCCCTGTGCGATTACCGAGTCCCTGAATCGCTGTTTGGGTCCCTGTGCGATTACCGAGTCCCTGAATCGCTGTTTGGATCCCTGTGCGATTGCCGAGTCCCTGAATCACTGTATGGTTCCCTGTGCGATTACCGAGTCCCTGAATCACTCTTTGGATCCCTGTGCGATTACCGAGTCCCTGAATCGCTGTTTGGATCCCTGTGCGATTACCGAGTCCCTGAATCACTGTTTGGTTCCCTGTGCGATTACTGAATCACTATTTCTTTTTTTAATGTCTTTTGCACAGTGCATTGTAATGCAATCATATAATATAAACCAACAAAATACGCCTTTGTTGAACTAATACTTTTAATGTTTACGTTTTCTACATGTTTCGAACCCGGAGGTTCGTCTTCAGGAAGACGGTTGTACGTACAGGTATGGTATAAATTGTTGACATGTAAGGGTATAAGCAGAAGACATCGTAAAAACTGAAATATTAGTTTAATAATGGTGAATTTTGTTGGTTTGTATTGTAGTGCTATTTGGTTCTGTGTGCGGTTACCGAGTTTTCCAATCGCTGTATGGTGCCCTGTGCCATTACTGGGCCCCTGAATCGCTATGTGGTTCCCTGTGCGGTTACTGAGTCCCTAAATCGCTATATGGTTCCGTGTGCGGTTAGTGAGTCCTTGAATCTGTATGTAGTTCTCTGCGGTTGCTGAGTCCCTGAATCTGTCTGTGGTTCTCTGCGGTTGCTGATTCCTTGAATCTGTTTGTGGTTCTCTGCGGTTGTTGAGTACTTGAATCTGTATGTGGTTCTCTGCGGTTGCTGAGTCCTTGAATCTGTATGGGGTTCTCTGCGGTTGCTGAGTACTTGAATCTGTATATGGTTTCGTGTGCAGTTAGTGAGTCCTTGAATCTGTTTGTGGTTCTCAGCGGTTGCTGAGTACTTGAATCTGTATGTAGTTCTCTGCGGTTCCTGAGTCCCTGAATCTGTCTATGGTTCTCTGCGGTTGCTGAGTCCTTGAATCTCTTTGTGGTTCTCTGTGGTTGCTGAGTACTTGAATCTGTATGTAGTTCTCTGCGGTTGTTGAGTCCCTGAATCTGTCTGTGGTTCTCTGCGGTTGCTGAGTACTTGAATCTGTATATGGTTCCGTGGGCGGTTAGTGAGTCCTTGAATCTGTATGTGATTCACTGCGGTTGCTGAATACTTGAATCTGTATGTAGTTCACTGCGGTTGCTGGGTCCCTGAATCTGTCTGTGGTTCTCTGCGGTTGCTGAGTACTTGAATCTGTATATGGTTCCGTGTGCGGTTAGTGAGTCGTTGAATCTGTATGTGATTCTCTGCGGTTGCTGAATACTTGAATCTGTATGTAGTTCTCTGCGGTTGCTGAGTCCCTGAATCTGTCTGTGGTTCTCTGCGGTTGCTGAGTACTTGAATCTGTATATGGTTCCGTGTGCGGTTAGTGAGTCCTTGAATCTGTATGGGGTTCTCTGCGGTTGGTTAGTACTTGAGTTTGTCTGTGGTTCCGTGTGCGGTTACTGAGTCTCTGTACCGCTATTTGGTTACCTACGCGGTTACTCAGTCCCTGAATCGCTATTTGGATCCCTGTGAAGTTAGAGAGTCATTATATTGCTGTTTCGATCCCTGTGCGATTGCTGTTGACACAGTCTATACGGCTGTCCAGGTCTCTTAACCAATACGCTGGAGAGAAAGATGGAATACAAAAAAATGTTCATTTTCATTTTTCTCTCCCAGAAATGTTAGGAAAATTGTTTAGCTAAAGTTAATTTAAAAATGTGCGCGGTATAATGTAGTGCGTGTGACTTAATACTGCCGCGCATTCGCATAATGTTTATACCTCTTCGGCAGCCCTGACAGACCGATACCATTTCACTCGGAGAGAGTGTAGATGGCGATAAGAAAATGTTAGGAGGTCTGCATTCAACGTGCCCAACTTTCGTGTCTTATTTCAACCAAATTTGGATTTTCTTAACAAATGTTCATGAAAATATCGAGTTTCCTATTTCACAGTAATCCGTCCGGTGGGAGCCGCGCTAATACGTGCGGACAGACGGACGGACGTGACGATACTAATAGGAGCTCTTTGCGAGTATGCGACCGCCCCTAAGAACACATGCAGTGTGGTCCTCGACATCATACACAGGCTGCTTCCGATATGTTCTTTTAAGGAACTTACGCTATACTGCTAGTCAGGAGGAAAGAAATTATATACCCTAAATTGTATAAACAAAATAGAATGAGTGCTTGTGTTAGTGTTTCGTGTTAAGAGAAACGGTCGGTCCCACTGGCCGCTTGGTCTAGGACGTGGGTCTGCGGCCGCTGTCTTGCTGGCATTGTGGGTTCGTATCCCTCCGGGGGCATGGATATCCCTCTCTTGTGAGTGTTGTGTGTTGTCAGGTAGAGGTCTCGGCGTCGGGCCGATCACTTGTCCAGAGGAGTCCTACCTAGAACGGTTTGTGTGTGTCATTGAGAGTGATCTAGTGCAACAGTAAACTCTCCACACCTGCAGTAAGTAGGTAGAAGAGGCCAGCGAAGAAGGAATGCAAGAAAAATAAGAGAAACGGAATGTTAAAAAAGTTTGGAAGAGAGAAATTTAAAAATATGACGTCAGTGCTGTTTGTTTTCTTGATTTCAAACTTTCACCTTGTTCTGAATGTTGTATTCTTTCTACTGGGCAATTCCCCGGCGTTTGAATTTTATATGTCGATGTTTCGGAACACACTGTTCTATCTTCATAGGCGGGTGTTGAGATTGACCAGGCAGAGTGTTCCGAAACGTCGGCATATAAAATTCAGACGCCGGTGAATTACCCAGAAGAAAGCATGCAACATGTTTGTTTTCATTACACGTCTGTCTCATATTGAAATAAATTTATAAATGACTCCTCATGTCACCTCTCAATATACATACCAGGCGTACAAAGCATGCATTGTTGGTCGTGATAAGTGCTCCTACTTGTGGAGTCTTGTCATGTGTACATAAATACACATCGCCTGTCGTGTACTGTACATTACAGAGAGAGCGGCGGTGTCTGACTGTGTGACTGTATGCAGCTGTGCTTGGGAACGAATATAATTGTTATGAACAGGAAACCAGAAGATTTTACTGACATTATTATCAGTAAATGAGCCCAACTATGGAAGTCTGGATATATTAGACCAAGGATCGTCAACAGCATGGCCACGACCGTCGTATTTCGCTAGAATTACGTTGCCACTGCGAGCCTATTACTTCGCCTACTTTGGCCATCACGCGGAAGAGGTTACAAATTACGTCACTACACGTGTAACAAATACACATCACTTTATTAAATATCAGTGGCAGGGAATCGTAATTTGGGTTTCTATCTGTGACACGTGTCTTGTGTGACTGCGGTAGGACACGTACCGGTTACAAATTAAGGGAATCTAACGAATTGCAAATTAAAAATAGCATTTGTAATATGTCTGTATCACTTTTTCAACGAACTGTGGATTTGTATTTGCATGAAAACTGGGGCTGATGAAGTGTACAAAGCGCGAAAGAACGCGTTGGGAATTCACATTTGACTCTTGGCCTACTTAAATAACAAGAGCACACTTCTACAGTGTTATGTGGTGTGAAATTTGAACAGTTGCTGTTTGAATATACAAAACTCTTCTCGGTGTATGAATTAGTTAGAGAAATGAATGTAACTCTTTCGTAATACATGATAAGTTTTCCCGATGTTTGAAACACTTTATAATGATACACGTTACCAGCCCTGACTATAACTACACACAGCTAGTTCATTACCGTATTCACAAGCATCACATTCTGTGTGTGTGTGTGTACGTTATCTTAAATATTGCTCCCGTCAGTCGTTTACCATTTTTAGGCGCGTTCGTAAAATTGCAAAAATCGACTATTAGCTTCGTCATGTCTTATCTGTCTGTCCGTCCGCCCGCATGAAACAACTCGGCTCCCACGGGTCGGATTTTCATGAAAGTTTGTATTGGAGTATATACCAAAGGCTACAGACACACACCCACAATATATAGCACGTTGCTTTTCCACCACAGCAGTGGCTGCACGAATCCGCTGTATTTTTACGTTGTACGTGCGTTAACTGTCTTTTAAAATTTTCCTTTTTTGGTTCGTTGTGGACTGCCATTCGTGATGAAGCAAATTCCGGTGTTCAGGGTGTTGACAGTATTAGACTGGACTATAAAGAATTTAATGGGGAAACCTGAGGGAAAAAGACAACTTGGATGACCTAGGCGTAGATGAGAAGATAAAATGGCAGTAGACGTTCAGAGAGATGGAGACGTGGACTGGATTGATGGGGCTCTGGAACGAGATAAGTGGCGGGCTTTTGTTTGTACGGTAATGAACCTTCGGTTTCAATAAAATGCGCAGGATTTATTGACTAGCTGCGGAACTGTTGACTTCTCACGATGAACTCTCCTGCGTGGGGTTTATTATTTATAAGGAATTTGGTGGTGTGTTGTGGGTTGTTGAGAATAAGTTAAGGTACCTTCGGATTCCGTTAAAAAGACAAATTTGTTGACGATATAAGCGTCTGTCAATTTGTCAAGGATAATCGTCAATTTACTCTGCAATTTTTTTTTTTGCAGGTAATTGCGAGCAACGTGGTTGTAACTCGAAGATGTCTGGTTCACAGAAATCGGTTTCGTGTGTAACAGCAACCGCTTAGGTATCCTTGGAAGTCCCGCAACCATTTCTGCGGGAACAGTAAGTAATTGGCGTTATGTAAGGCACACTACTGCATGCATAATTAATACTGTAGTAATGGAATAGTGAAGTCGTTCAACTGCACTTGCCCTAGTTTGAGTAATAATAAAATACATTTTTCTAAGATTTGAGTGATGTTATAATGGGTGGCTGGTCCATAAAGACTGCAGAACTTTAACCGTCTCAGAAATTTATAGAAGATTCAAACTAAATATCTGAATAATTTTTTTTTTCCGTTGGGACTCCGAACGAAAACTATTATTCTGGTATGTAGTCGAATTTTTCTCCAAATATGTGGGAGGGTTGCCGTCCCGTAGCCGTCATGTACGAGCCGCCACTGCATGTTACGCATGTCTCATTATCCATAATGTTAAATTATTTTTAAGTGTATTACAAACTTTATCGCGGGTCTCAGTGGCCCCGCGGTCTAAGGCCTAGATCTGCGGCCGCTCGCATGCTGAGATTGTAGGTTCGAATCCCACCGGTGGGCATGGATGTCTGTCTGTTGTGAGTGTTGTGTGTTGTCAGGTAGAGGTCTCTGCGGCGAGCTGACCACTCGTCCAGAGGAGTCCTACTGACTGTGGTGCGTCGTTGTGTGTGATCTAGAAACCTCGTGAATGAGGAGGCCATGGCCCACTGGGGGCTGTCGCGCCGGAACCAAACAATCAAACTTTATCAACACCAACAAATGCACTATTCTATATACTGTGTATATTATTAATATTTCCGTATATATTTCGACGTAATCGCTATCCTCTGGGAGCTTACACCAATCTTGTTAAAACATAAACAATAAATAATTTTAACAAGATTAGTGTAAGCTCCCTGAAGATGGTGGTTGCGCCGAAATATGTACGAGCAATCTTAATTTTATGCATCCCGTTGTGTTGGAGAATAAATACATTAACAACCGTCAAAAACACAACTTTATAAAAACAATAAGTTAACCAGCTGGTTAACATTATTATTATTATTATTATCATCAAGTTGTGTTTTTGACGGTTGTTAATCTGCCTTTATTTATGTAGGAGCAAATTAATAATACATACACTGTATTAAACAATGTATTCGTTGTTACATAAAGTTAATAATTAAATTATCAATGCACGAAATGAATAATATGAAAGTATTTTTAAGTGCTTTAAGTATGATACGCGTACTGACTAGATACATAGCATCGGTGAAAATCCAAGTACAGGTACGCGCCGCATAACGACGTTCCGGTCAACGACGGACCGCATATACAACGGTGATCCCATAAGATTATAATATAATATAACATAATATAATTATTTGTGTAATATATAATATAATATAATAACATATATAATATAATATAATATAACATAACATAATATAATATAATATAATATTTTATTATAATTCAGTACAGTAACATGCTGTACAGGTTTGTAGCGTAGGATCAATAGGCTATACCATATAGCCTGGGTGTTTAGTAGGCTATACTATCTAGGTTTGTTTAAGTACACGTTCGCACAACGACGAAATCGCCTAACGACGCATTTCTCAGAACGTATCCCCGTCGTTAAGCGACGCATATCTGTATTCGGAGAGAAACCTGTCGCGCATGAACTGGCCTGGGACAAAATCCGGTCTTCTGTGACGAGCGACCGGCGACTGACTCGGCTATGGCACGGCCTAATGTTAAATTATTTCAGATACAAATATTTTGCAGAGAATATTGCTCCATAGTTACCACCCTGCACAGTGTTTTGTTAAATATTGATTAAGTGGAAAAAGAAAAGTTTGAAGGACGCGCTATGGTTTTGAACGATAGGCTGTCTATAGGTGTTGTGCACCTGTCATTTTGTACATTGAGCTATTGCTGGGCCAGTTAACGAAGAGCGTTTGTTTAGTAGGCGCTATGTCTGAGCAGTAGTTTTAAATCCTGAGGATCCTCTTCGTGTCGGGCACGATGCTCTGTCAATGTGGATAATCTGATCCTGACGTTTCGAGGCAGTGCAATGTCTCCATCGTCAAGGGTCGATAGGCCGTCGAAATTTTTAGTGTAGACCCACAGTTTTCGTCGAAGTAGTTAACTCAGTGTCGGGGATGAGACCCGGAACGTGTAAATAGTAAGTAGTAAAGATAGAGATGGGGGAAGTAGTCAGAATCTTATATTGTTTATTCGTGGGATTGATATGTCTGGTGCTCCTAATATTAGCGGTACTAATGAATTTCCGAAAGCACCAATTATGTTGCAATATTCCTTCGAGTTTAAAGTTCTGTGTTTCCGAATTTTTGTTCAGGATTTTGTGCATTGTAGTGTTTCTGCTGTTGCGGGTTAAGTCAAAATCATGTTATGTTGTATACTGCCTCTACCGATGATTTTCTTACACGGAATCACGATTGAATATCAAGAACAATGAGTGACTCGTACTAGCAAAAGGACGAGGCGTTTGGGATGTTTTAAAGTTGTTTTGAATACGAGATTTTGAAAGTTTTCATGTCTTCAGCTGGAATACACAAACATTGATCGGATTGTAGAACTCGAATTTTACGATAAATGTAGTGGGGAGAGCTTCAGGGTGAGGGGGGCAACAAAGTTTTCCGGTATGTCTGTACCTGCCTACCAAACTGCACAGCGTGGCATCCCAGAAGTCCTTACCCGAAGTACAATTGATCAGAATTCATATATTTTGGAGGAATAGTACCAAATCTTCTTTACACTAAGGGAGTCGTTGATAGCAGATTGAACTCAGGTAATGTCTGCTACCATTCCGTCCAGAATCGTTTGTCTTCCAGTTGGTTATCCCAAAATATAAAGATTACAATACGCAGAACTCTAATGTTGCCAGTTGTTTTGTATGAGTGTGATACTTGGTCGTTCACCTTGAGGGAGGATCATAGACTGGGGGCGTTTGAAATTGCGGTGCCGAGGAAGATATTTGGGCCCAAGAGGGACGAGGTAACAGGGGACTGTAGGAGATCGCATAATGATGAGATTCTCATTTCTACTCCTCAACAAATATTATCCTTCTGACCATATAAAGAAGAATGAGATAGACGAGGCGTATGGGACGTATGGGGTAAAGAAGAGACGCATGCAGCGTTTTGGTGGGGAAACCTGAGGGAAAGAAAGCACTTGGAAGACCTTGGTATACAAGGGAGGATAATATTAAAATGGATGTGCAAGTAAGAGGCTGGCCTTGTATAATTGAATAATCTGGCTCTGGACAGGGAGCGGTAGCAGGCTGTTGTGAATACGGTAATAAATGTTTTGGTTCCATAACATTGGGGGGGGGGGGTAACGCTTATCGACTAGCCGAGGCTCTTCTCCGCGGGTTAATGAGTTAGTATTCAGTGTACAGCTGATAAATCGTACTTACAGTTAAAATAAAACATTTAATGATTTTTGCGAGAGAAATTCGAATTCTTCGTTTGCAGTTATCCCCTGACGAACAAATTTTGCTTGAGGTTCCGTTCTTTTGGGATGCGACATTGCGTCACTGGGTGCCCATAGCCCGACGTTTGGAGGTAACTCAGCTTCCTCATCTTCAGGGGGTCGAAATGTACAATATCAATTTATGTTGGGCATACTTACCATTGAAGATGAAGACGCTGCTTTGCGTCGAAACGTCGGGATCCGATCATCCAGTGACGCAGCGTCGTATCCCAGAAGAACGTCTTCAGAAATACTCCTGCGAAAACTTCAAACCCAGTAAATCTGGCTTAGTTTCTCTATTTCTTATTCCTAAGAGAAAGAAAAGAATCGTGTCACATTTGCAATAAAAATTCCCCTTCGGACGTACAGGTTACGTGCAAATTCGTACTTCAATATATTTGGTTCTGTCGCATATTTATGAGCACTTTCAACATACGATCAGTTGACCTTCAAGAATAGCAGTACTAGCAATTTTACTGTTTTACGTAGTAAGCGTGCTGCCTGGGCCTCTGCTGTTTAATATAATAAACAGCCGACCTCATGTAGGTCACCTTACGTTTTGCCTCCATGCAAGACGAAACTTTCATGGTGATGGGTGTGTCGTGCAAGTACGTACATAGCCACCGATCGCCGCAGGTCGGATTCCTTTTCCGTCGTCTATAATCAAGTAATGAATTAATTATCGGTACTTCAGTAACAATCGAAAGGGGTCTATGTCAGGTTTCGGTCAAGTTAGCGCTTTTCGTTTACTGTCGTACAGTTCTGTATGTTTCCTGTATTAAAACTTTAATTTTGGGTGGAATATAAATTCGATCTTTGATCATCTTCTCCGAAATCGGACTGTATAAAATTTATTTCTCTTCTGCCGAAGAGCTATTGCCTTATGTAATTTTGTCGGTGCATCATTTTGATGTGATGCGTTTCTTGTCATTCTACGTTTGGCAAGTATTGTTTTTGCCACTTTTTTCTACGTAACAACATGGAAGATTAAAAAAAAATGGAGGAGTAAATTAAGTAATTGAAATAGAATATTCTAAAATACCCCCGTTCATTCAGAAATAATCCCCCATTTGCTGTCCTTCAATCTATCATCATATTTTGATTCCTCTTGTATGAAATCTTGAAGGGGGTTCCTATGAAAATCCAACATTTTTGTTCGATATTATGTACTTGGCATAATGGAGGAGGATAGGATGCCCAAAAAGATTTTCACTCAAGAACTGGAAGGGACGAGAAGAAGGGGAAGATCCAGGAAAAGTTGGAAAGAGGAAGTAGAAAGAGATCTTCAAGTGCTGGGAGTGAGAAGATGGAGAGAGTTGGTGGCAGATAGGAAAAAAATGGAAGAGACATTGTTCGACAGGCCAAAGCCCACAGTGGGCTGTAGTGCCAATGGAAGAAGAAAGAAGATTATTTATTTTTTCATTTTTGTACCGTGCATATTGCTTCAATTCACCTTTATTTCACCAAACACATGCACTTGTGAGTCACACAGTATCAGTGTTAATACATTAAATGTTAAAAATAAACCACTGAAATTATTGGAACTCCAACATGTTTCGGTTTTTCATAAAACCATCCTCAGGGAGCCACTCGTGCCTGTTAAAGTTACTTATTGTCCATTGTTATTTTTCAAAGTATGCTGGCAGCTTGTCCTATTTTATTTGTGATGGGTTTGGATTTCATGTTACTCGTTCTCCTTGTGTTGATTTCTTGTGTCCGTGCGTGTAATGCGTGGTTTATTTTTAATATTTAATGTATTAACACTGATACTGTGTGACTCACAAGTGCATGTGTTGGTGAAATAAAGGTGAATTGAAGATTATTTACTTGGCATAAAATTATCGAAAGAGCCGAGGGGTAGCTCAGTCGGTATAGCGGCTAGCTGCGGGCTGGACTGTCTCGGGACTCGAATCCCGGCAGAGGCATGACATTTTATCTTCTCCAAAATTGCCCAGACCGTCTCTTGAGCCCACCCAGCCTCCTACTCGATGGGTATCGGGCTTATTTTCTGAGGGTAATGTGGTCAGGGCGTGAAGTTGACCACCATATCCAGGTTAAGAATGAGTGGAGCTATACCTCTGCTCCCCCTATATACCTCCACGGCGTGGACAGGGACAGTTGTACTTTTTTCTTGTCCTTACGGATTTATATAAAAGCACGAGAAATTTCCTCTTTATAGATAATAAGTTCCAGAGTTTTCCACTCGATGTATTAGGCGTTGTCAAGTTTCAGAATGCCGTTTGTTATCGAAGCTCGTCGTAAATGAAGAGCTGTTATAGAGTTTTAGGCGTGAGAGGAGGAAACACTGGAAAATATTCACAAGCTTCCGTAAAACGTCTACGAAGATGCCTCTGTCGATAAAAACACATTAGGATGCTGGACGAAACGTGCGGTGTGTCAACGAGAGAACGCCAGTCTGAAATATCAGCCTCGCCCAGTTTCGCTCTTGACTGTGTTTACTAAAGGTGGAGTAGTTTACAAATTACCGTACATTGAATTTCACTTCATTTCTTTAATATTCTGACGAGAAGAAAAACTTGGAGCAGACATCGTGAGTTGGCCAAGTGTATTTGTTCACCTTACAGATCATCCACTTGTTGGTAACACTGTTCTTTTTTATGTCTCGAAATATAGAAATTAATTCTAACGTTTTTCAGACTTGAACACGGTCGTTAACCTTTTGACGCCTATTGTCAACTATAGTGGTCGTACCGCACCGCTAACCTCTAAAGTTGCATTTTATATATTTATTCAACAAATATAGATACTGAATATTTTAAACATGGTATATACTCTCCGTTTTTTTTCCTCTTC
>Ga0123352_10013837_pt1 | contig 12818 bp, 10 predicted proteins | sample TergutLab28metaG_FD_89700 | JGI IMG/M metagenome (GOLD analysis project Ga0123352, IMG submission 89700) | Labiotermes labralis P1 segment gut microbial communities from Petit-Saut dam, French Guiana - Lab288 P1 | ecosystem: Host-associated > Arthropoda: Insects > Digestive system > Gut ... | reverse complement strand
TGGCCGATATCTCCGTAACCATTGAACTTTGGATATAGGTGTTTTGGGTTATATCGTTATAGTTTGACCTAAGGAACACTCTCCCGAAGTTAGGTCCTTTCCTCCTGGGACACCCTGTATAACCCTAGAAGAGAAAACAAAGTGTTCCAAATTTTGATAGGTATCTATCTGGTAGCAAGTTCACAGTCCCTCAAGTTTAATCTACTTACACTGCTGTTACTTTACAGATTTGGAGCAGGTTCACGCATACAAAATTGATCACAAATTCATTAAACTTATTAAGAACCTTTATTACTTATTTTTAACAGAAAATTACAAATCTCTCTCATGATATTACAAAATAGAACCCACAATTTCCTCTGTTCTATACCAGGTGATCAAAGATGCATAAAGGTACACACACATACATAATGTTTGACTATAATGCTCTAAATTAGTCACTGTTCATGTTAATACCAACTGCAGTATAAGTAACAACTCATTATATTACTCTTTTTTTTTCTTAAAAAAGGAACATACTGCAGTGGTGATAAAATCTGCACAGAACAACATGGTGTGCACCACAATGGACAACTACATATATTATTCACAACTGTAAAATGCCTATTTTCAACAAGTATCCTAAGTCAGATACAGAAAATACTGTTCCCATCACACAATTCAGTTCTGGGTCAAAGTGAGAATTCAAATGAGCAAATCTCTCAGTCAGCATCTTATAAATGCAATACTTCTGCTGGTCATCATGTAATGTCTGCAGTATCATATGCCCCTCATTATAATTTTAAGAGGGGTGACAACTGCAAGAGCATCACATGACAATCTATGTATGATCACATATCCCCACTAGACCAAATTATTCATGACACAGGACTTTGTACATGATCCCAAGATATTTTTACCTGTCATGGCTTTTCACGAAGAGAGAATGGAAAAAAAGTTTTACAAGTAATACTCCAACTACACAAAAGATACAATGAAACAGAAGCATATAAGTTCTTATTATTGATTTGTGGAATAAACAGAACTACAAAAGAAATGAATTCCATACTGGAAATTATACTGAAATGAACAAGTTGTTGGTCATTAATGAGATCGATGTACAATACTCCTTACTAAATCTTATAGAATATTTATATTTTTATCCTTGTGTGTAATTCTTCAGCCCATGCTGATAGGCCTTATCAACCACTTGTTTGGGTACACCTGCTGTGCCACTGATTACTGATACCCCATTATGCATTTCTATTTCGTTCTTTGGCACAGACACGTCTCCAAAAGTTATCAGAGGATGATGCAACTTGTGTTCCAGAAGCATGTTGTTCTCTGGGGGTAGTCCCAGACAGGCACGGAGAATATTTTCTATACATGATCGTTGCTTGGCCAGAGCATTCACAACTGGTGTTCCTTGAGGAACCAAAGGTGCCTGGAAGGAAAGTGTAACATTTACAAACCCAACCTCAACAGTATCATTGTCATGATTAGCACACTTCAAAGCTTGGCTGCATGTAATAGATTTGTGCATCAAAATCTTCACTGTGAATAACAATGGACAGACTTCCAAATTTAGTAGAATGCAGTTTAACGACATCTCCACATCTGATTTCAAATTAGCCTAATGTCAGTTATCATCATGCAGTGTGTTGCTCACAAAGGTACACAAGGGTACAGGTGTCAGCCATTTCATGGCCTTCTTCATGCAGCTCTCATTTAAACTCTGGTCTCCTGTGCAACACACCAGGCCTTTAAATCTGGTGCCAAAGGGTTAATAGTGTTTGCTACAGTACTGCTCTGTGGTATCATAAAATATTAAAATAACATCAGCTTGGATTTGAAATCAACTTTAAGCCTTCTCTTAATTGATGGAAAATAAATTTTCAATCAACATCAAACTTAATTTTTAAATCAACCCTAATTTTAATGAAGGATAAATGGATTTTAATCTGTAATGGAGAAAATCCTAAAAAGAGAAAAATCATAATTAAGAAAACTGGAATGGGGTCACAGAAAGAATAATATCATAATTCCAGGACATCAGAGGTTTATGAAGTCCCAGTAATTTCAATAAGTGAATTCTCTAAGCATCCTTCTGTTTTTGCTAATACACTAACCTTACACAGGTAGCTGAGAACGGACAAAACAGAATGGAAACTACAGTAGTCTGAATCAGGTTCCCCTGCTCTTCGGAACTGGATGCGACTGCAGAGCTCTGCCAGAATCACCAGGTCCAGAATGATGGGACTGGCCAACAGAGAGTCTTCGCATGTATTATGGATCACAATTGTATTGTGGCCACCAAGCAGAATCTCTGAAGTATATTCATCCATAGCTCGCTTGCTGTCACCTAAAGGAAACCAGGCATTGGTAGGTACTTTACATCTGTACTTACTTTATTCTTCTGGGAGGTGATGCAATGGTATCTGGTAGATGGAATGTTTTGAGGAATCTACTGTCTCCATCTTCATTGCAGAAGACAGAGGCTAGAAATATTTTCTACCCTGAAGATGGAGACAGCAGACTGTGTAAGAGTTAACAGTTTGTGGAAACCAATAACTTTTTGTTTAAGATATTTTCTATGAAGTGAATGCTTATTAAGATCTGCCATAAAACATATTTTTGACTCCAAAGTAACGTGGGCTCTGCAATTAATGAAAGTGAATGAAATGTACATGCACATGGTAGCTTATGCATAATAGAAATGACCCAACTTTAATTATTTAGATCCATTAGTAAGTGGCCCTTAAAATAAATTAAACCTATAACATATAGTACTGATGAAGAAGATTATCTGGGGAGTGGAATTTGAAATACACTGCCATGATAAGGGAAAGCTCATAGTAATTTCCGCAAAACCTTCAGTGGCCTGTTGTGTCATTCATGATCGTGACGACTGCACACCCACGTTTAAACAGAACCACAACAGGCAAGGGATGACTCATATTCATACCTTCACAAAATTTACATTTGTCAGATCTGATGAAATTAAACAATACCAAAAACTATTTCGAACATTCATGAAACTCTGAATCATGTTCTAATTGTACACAGACTCTCTTATATGAGTGAACACAGAGTCATAACCTGTTCATGTTGTAAGTTCTAAAACTCTTACTTCAGTCTTGAATTTGAATTAGAAGTTAGTCAACTTATATGTCTGCATCCTTTAACAGTGACTGTTCTCAGGTCCTTGTGTAACATTACAAGTGCAGTTCATGTGGTGACTGCATATAATGTAACTATAGAAGAGGGTAGATGAAAGTGGTCTATTTCATAGGTAAAAACCTAAAACAATTAAGCTGTCCCTGAGTTTAATTTAGCACCACATCATGACACTATATGATGGAGTGGAAATACAGCTCCACACATTCTTAACCCCAGCACAAAATGGAGATGAGTGGTCAGCTTCACACTTCACACTCTGGTAAATTGACCCCATTCAAAGAGCATTAGTCCCCACGGGATAGCCAGTTTCATGGACTAGAGAAGGTAATCTCTTGTCCATGCTGCAAATTGAACCCATTTCTCTTGTCATCCAGCATATATCCAACTCACTACACCAACCATGTCCCAAAGCTGTATTACCAAAAACACAATACAGGTGCACATTTTGTTTGCCATTTGAATTTGATTTTGTGTTCTTGTAATTTTATTTTCTCATATTTCTCCATTTCTAAGCTATGAAAGAGCATGCTGACCATTAGCGCCAACTTACCAACATAGGGAACATACTTAATAACAACACAATGATCTGGCTTCTCATTAGAACCATACAAAATGTTGTTTGAATCCACCATATAATCTACCACATTGATATGGGAAATCTAAAAAAAAAAAAAAAAAAAATATATATATATATATATATATATATATATAATTCAAGGAGGATTGAGAATAAGGTCTAAAAAAAAAAAAATTAAATAAAGACACTCATCTTGCAACCCAAAATAAAAGTCACACAGTTTTTCCACAAAAATGATCCAAAAGGATCTCACCAAACATAAGAAATTAAAATGTGATTGTATCAAATTTACAGTGTTAATGAAGTCAATTTTTCTTCCATGACAAAAATACACAACATCCTGCACCCATAATTATGCATTTGAGGTCAGAAAGAAGTATCAACTACATAATGAATGTAACACCAAGCTAAAATAATGAGAATAAACATATTCTTTGAATTATGTGAGGCATACTATAGAGTCCACAAATTTTTTTAAGTTAGGAGCCACCTTAGTGCCACACTGGAAACCCAGACTTTTGGAGTGACTTGTGAACCTCATGGTTACCTGGAACTTATTGTTCAATGCACGTGAACTGTGACAGTTTTTGTACATAAGGAAAAATAGGCTGCAGTAACTATGCTGAAAATACTATGTGGCACTGCTCAAAATTTAGATGCTGGGTGCTCAGTCACCTGGGATTTATGTACCTCCGGTATACAGAACATTTTAGCAGTTAAATTTGTGTGCTTGTAGTTCTATATTTAAGAAGGCAGGCAGTTCAGTTTCTTTGGTATCATATTTCAGTGCCTAAGACTGAAGAACAATGTGACTTCTGTCATCATTTCAAGGTACAAAACAGCATATTTAAAATCTCTACTGTCAACTAATACTACGCAAGTCTTTTATTTATCCAACTGAACACACAACTAGATTGTTCTAGAAAAATGTTAAAACTTGCATTAAAATTACTTACTCTTACTCTGCACTGTGCACTATACAAACACCAATAAGGAGTGGATAAATATGCAGCCACACGACCGAACTGATTTCATAACAATGTGTTTTAACTGACTATTTTAATAATTATACTGATACACAAAATTTCACTTTTTGCGACTAGCAGAAACGAAATGTCCCAATTCTTATGTAAAACTGAGTTGCTGAACATGAAAATCACAATAAAAATGCTCCATTAGCTACGGTTTTAGAGCTATTGTCTCTTACCTGTACTACGTCATAAGTCGAAGGTTGCATATAGGTCTAGTGCGATCGGGCCTTCTTCACCTTCAGAATGAACATTGAATTTGGAGACTCATGCATCAAGGTCCAGCAATAATCAGCAAACATTGATGGGCTCCATTTCCCTTTTTATCTGCCCTCCATTGCTGCGATGTCCTGGTGGAAGCATTCACCATGCTCATCACTCACAGAACCACAGTTCTCCAGGAAGAAGTCCAGATGTGAACTCAGAAAGTGGATTTTCACGGACATATTGCACCCCAGTTTCTGATATGAAGATAGAAGTTCTTCCACAAGATCCTTGTAGTTATCTGCTCTTCAATTTCCTAGGAAGCCTGTAACCATCTCTTGGAAGGCATGCCATGCTTTCTGCTCATCACCTGTAATGACGCATTCAAATACCTCATCACGAAGAAGTGAGAGAAGGTCTGGATAGGTGAAAACACCCTCTCATATCTTGGCATCACTAAGCAGGAGGAATTTTAGTCACAGGTGCAGAAATGCTATACAATTACGATCCATTGCCTTCACAAAATTCTTCATGAGGCCTAATTTGATATGAAGAGTTTGCAACAAATTCCTCGATGACTCAGCCAGTGAATGATGCTTTACATTTTTGTGTCTGGCTCCAAAGTCTTTCTGATAGGCCATATCCTTTTGACATAGTGATGTGCCTTGTCTTTGCTGTCCCACTCACACAGATCTTCCCCATGAGGCACAGGTCTGATGGCATGATGATGCTTCTTCTTTCTGTTCATACCACTTGCCACAGGAGGTGTCAAGCAAAAGTAGCAGTCATTGCTGTGGTTTGAGGTTTCCCTACACACCACAAGAATGGCAAACGGCATTGCCATTCCCTTACGATTTATCTAGCCTCCAAGACGTATTGCACGATTTGCACACGATGTGCAGTGCCCACTTCTCGTTTTAGTCACCCACTTTACACCCAAAGTACAGATGGTAGGCTTTCTTGATCATAGGCGTTACAGAACGCCTCTGTGGCGCTAACATCACTTCCCCACACACATAACAGAATAGGTCCGCATTGTTCACACAACATCAAGACATCCTGTCCTACAACTGCACATGTACAGACTGAAACTGAGGCTGGCGGCTGATGCAGTGACCTTATCATATGACATTACGCTAGTCACAGCATTAGTCACCCATGACTGATGACCTTATCATGTACACTAGTCACAGCGACAGTCACCTGTGATTGTCATTTATGACTCAAACCCTAATTTGAAATCAGAACGCACTGTGCATGAACGTAGCCTCCTGTATCTTCGAAACAACAGCTAAACAATTCTTAATATCATATTCATGTTCAGCACCCACGAAATAGCCATAAAAGACTTATTTCATCTATGCTAGTTTTTCACTGTTGATCAGCGTTATAACTTTACCAAAGCACAACAATGAGCTCTCTGATGATGGTTGTTAAACCATGTAGGAGCATTTTTAATGTAAATTTAATGTAAATTTTAACATTTTTCTAGAACAATGTAGTTGTGCAGACTTAATATTATCAAGATGCATGGTGCAACTGTAAAAAAAAAAATAATCCTACACAACTTAACTCAAATCATTGTCCCGGGATGTAATGCTGCAATTTGGTTGGTATGTACCAATGTCTCAAGGGTGCCTGCTACCTTCCACCTTCCAAGGTAGAAATGACCCTGAAGATGGCGTCCACTGGTTTGGATCTATCTACCAAACCACATGACCACATCCCAGATGACCACAGTTTCATTACTTCACCACCACAAATCCACAATTTCATATAGCTACTCACCTCTTTTGAACGGAACTGTTGAGGAGCTGAGAGATTCTTTCCATCATTGTTTCCAAGATGGTTATAGCTGACAATCGAGACAGGTTTGATTCCTGCATTAACAAGAAAATCTACCAATACTGACTTTAATTTAGTCTGTCCTGATTTGAAGTCATCACCAGCAATAAAAACATTGTGTGTCTGTGCTAATTGAATACAACCAGGAACAAATGTATTCTGTGGAGATCCATTGATGTAAGTTACCTGTACCATAAAAACAGGAACATCTGTACATAACAAATAAGCAATCAGGATATACAGTAGGAGTACATAAATAATAAAGATTTAACAATTTACTGGAAGATAGAAAAGTTGGTTTTTACCCCTTCCAAGATGCAGGCAACTGCAAATAAAGTTGATGGTGACACTTCTTTGGCACTTGCTTTGATTGCTGACAGGAGATTCTCAGCCGTATCGTTGAGGCCTGAAAGAACATCACAGAATCTCTCTGTGTTGGCTGTCCACAGAACGATCACCTGATCCAAACTGTGGGAGTCTTTGAAGTCTCGAATGTCTTTCCTGATTTGTTCCATCTGTTCCCATTTGGTCCCAGAAATAACATTATCTGCACGGGAAGCCTGAGAAAGGGTAATCGAGATGTTTGGTTAAAGTACATGTTTTGATAGGGATGGAAAGGAAGGAGACATTTCAAGAATGGTTGTAATACTGTCTACTAAAGTCCAAAAAGTCATGTCTGTGTGTTATGGAGCAAAATCTGTCTTCATGTCCTTTAAGTGAAACATTCCTTTACATTCTCTAAATGCTGGAGTGCAGCTGAGCTCAAAGGTCAGCAGCTTTCTGGGTTTTCTCCTGTAACTGTTGTAATGTGAAACCACACAAGTATGTAATATAATACAATGTATGTGTTTTTAACAAATGCTGTTTAAAATCATGAGAAACTGTGTACCTGATTGGCTGCTATGAAGTCTGAGAAGTAGATGGAAGGCCGTGGTTTCATGTTTTTCATGAAGGGATAAAGCTGATGCTGAAGATTCACATCAAGCACTTGAGCTCTTTTCATGGCATCAGCCAGGTTCATTGATGATATGTCCCATCCACCCACAACAATGTCATCAGGATCCACCATTGGAAGAAACTGGGACATAGGTATGTAGACATCTTGTCCATCTACCCCTGTGCCCAAGCGAACTGTAGAAGATTGTGTAATAGAGCCATACCTGCAAATAAACAATATTAATATTGTAATACATGTACCGTGCATCTTTAAAGTGTTATTATTACAACCAACTAATGCACACACACACACACACACACACGTATTTATGTATATTTATTTATTTATATATATATATACACACAAATATATATATCACAATATTTTCTCTTTATATAATGTTCAATCCTACATGTTTCAACACCTTTGTATCATCCTCAGGGAGCTTCAAAACTTGTACTTTGCTAAGTTATATAAGTTCTTGGGATCATCAATGTGGCTTTCGACGCAACAGATAAGTTCTTAAATTAAAACTGTTAAAATTGCAATTCCATAAAATTATTTTATTAAATTATTAATTGGTTGTCGCTCAGTGATACAGTATAGTCTGTGTGACATTAGAGTATCTTGTGAAAGCAGCGTGTTTATGTGGCTGCATATACAATCCCTTGTTACTGTTGGTTCCTGTAAAGTAACAACCGTTTTAATTTAAGAACTTAGGTAACTTAACGAAGTACAAGTTTTGAAACTCCCTGAAAATGATACAAAGGTGTCAAAACATGTAGAAGTGAACATTATATAAAGAGAAAATATTATGATATATATATATATGCCTAAGTTGGTTGTAATAAAAGCTATAATAATGTTGATCTACAGGTTTAGTTGTTTTAACCACAGTCATGTAAATACTTTGGAGTGTAATGGACTACACTGCATCTCTGACCACAATAATACAGCTTGCTATAAACACTGAATCCATATGTACTCTCAGGTTTCATAAAAGGCAGGCAGTTTTGTGGTTAGTTAAATGGTGGTGAGCTTCAGGAGAACTGTGATCCTTACATGTAGTTACAAAATTGGACCAATTCTGTTCTCATGCTTATTTTGAGACATTTACATCATGTGAGACATGTCAAATATGTTACTACAATTTATACTTAACAGCGCAAGTGTAGTAGCTTAACTTACCAGTTGGCCTTCCGCATCCCTTCTTTAGTCTCCCAGACAAGCTGCAGTTTATTTGCAAGGAGGGCTGCAGTGACAGTCGAGCCATTGTTACCACCCCATCCAACAAGCATGAGTCCCAGCTTAGGAACTTGACATTTAGTTCGGATATGCAGCTTTGTTGTCACTGGAGTCGCCTGTTTGAATGAATGAATAAAAGTGAGTGTATTTTATTGATAATGCAACATTTAAAAATCAAATGTTATGAAAATAATATGTATAGGAGAGATTCAGGAATGTAGAAATTTATAAATGAAATCTTCAAGAATTATACTTTTCTTCTAGCATACTGTCAAAATTGTTTAGTCTACTGTAAGTCTCTACATGCTGTCTCCAAAGATAAAACACATTAACACAAATAAAATACAGTCACAGAATATTTTTACAAGATGGGCACAGCAAATATCCAATATAAATAAGAGAGCACATTGATAACATACAAAGGGGAACACACTGTAGTATTATGGAATATAAGGAACTGCTATCACAAAAGGACAGACCTTGTGATAGCAATGTTGAGCCACTGCATCATTACTACTACAGCAAATGCATGAGGATGTTACAGAGATAGTAGTTAATGGAATTCACTGTTCCCTAGTACTCAGTGTACTGTGGATCTGCCTTCACAAATCACTTTTCATAAAGGTAAAGTTGCCCCTCTCCATGACATGAAGGCATAGTGGGGAAGCACAGATATTCTTAATTATGCAATTTTATCCACTGTTTTTAGATTTTCAATTATCATCAGCACTTCCTTTTGGGCCCCTTTTTCAAATATAGTCTTAAGGGACCAAGTATTAAAATATGGATAAATATATGAACATTTGTATACTAACAGTAATATCCCATGTGACTTTTGAAGTTTTCACAACAGTGTTGCTGAAGATTCACAAAGTTATGTTGTATCAGACAATAAATAGTTACTTATGTTGCGAAGGACTGTAGTGCATTATCTTCATGGTCAAACTGCTAGGCCTAAGACCCATCCAAAATGTTGGTATCCACAATGGTATAAATCAGTGTTACAACCCCATTAGGCAAACATTTGAACAGATTTGTATTTATCACCCATATATATCCAAGTATGGTAAACACTAAGCAGGTATACACATATCCATTTCGTTTGTGATCTGATACAGGTTCAATGTTATACTCCACGTGAAAGGGTAAATGATCACATTAAATGTATCACATTGCATGCATTTGGACACACATGTGTATGCATAGATATGTGTGTGTGTGTGTGTGTTGCCTATATTCCTTGCATAATTAAAACTTGTTTGCTAAACTGCATTCTCCATAAAATATTGCAAACTCTATGGAGCAGCTTTACTTGAGAAGCTAACATCTGATCAGCAAATCATGAAGTTTCTGGCCATTCATACAAAAAAGTTCATTAATGTTCTCAAAACAGCCCACCACCAAATCCTACCCACAGCTCAATGAATTCAATTTACATCTGTATACCAATACTTATAACATCTGGTTTAATATGATCCATTTATGTCTAGGTCTTCCAAGTGACCTCTTCTGAATTCTTATGTATACACTGAAGTGTGCTATGTGCTAGGGCTGATATTAATTTGCTTTTGTGGTCAAATCATAGCACTATTTTTGATGGTGGGGATACAAATCTCATCTACAAGATCTCAACCAACATTTCTTATGATTTTCAGCATTCCTGCCAGATAAATGCTACAATAATACCTCAGGTTAGGCTACCATACCTCCTTCTGCATCATTTACAACTATTTTGTCACTAAGAATCATACCACTGTATGTTACAGTACCTCAGCTACTGTTAGCATCATTAAATAAACCACAAATAAAGAAAACAATAGCAAAAAGGGTAAGATGTCGTCTATATCCATGCTATGAAGGCATATTGGGAGAGTTGAGGTATAGCGCCACTTATTCTTGACCTTGGCAGTAGATTGAGGTGACTTAACTTCACGCTCCGGCCGCTTTACCCCCGGGATAGAACCCCTGTACCCACTGAATGCGCTGGGCCCCAGAGCGATAAACGACGATTTGGTGCCCTGAAAAATCTTCAGTTCCTGACACGATTCGAACCCCGGATCGTCCAGCCCGTACCCTGTTCGTAGAAGCTCAAAACTAATTGCAACTTACCATAAGTAGACCCCCATTCGACGCAACTTTCGTAATCTGATAATCATAATCTGCTTCAATGAACTCTTTACTGTACTTAACATTTGGACTGTTAACCAGAAACACTCCCTTTGATGCCATTGTTGCTTCAAACAATATTGCGTTACCTGAAAAAAGAAACGAAAATGTTAGCCTTACCAATGCTTTCAATATTAAATTTTTAATTACAATAAATACATAACACACACAGCATAATATATCATATGACAATGTACAAGAATACTATTGCTTTATAGTGGTGGCGTACGTATAAAATATTCTCGAAGTTCAAAAATCAACAGAAATAGACGCAGATGCGCCTTCTTGCACACTCGCGGCAGAAATCAATAACTTCAATAATGCCGCCTTCAATGCGAAACGTTGTATAGATAGGTTGCGCAATGCACAGCTTGTTCAACGAGTCACACTTCCTGCCACTAAACACATCCCGTTACTGCGTCAAGCAGTTCTCGAATGTTCTAGAAGCCGCTTGTCGTGCTGCTGGCATCCCCACCCAATGCTCGGGCTTGAAAAATATGATTGGCTAGATGGACGAAAAAACACGCTTCGAGTACGTAGTAGAGTACGCGCACGTGGGTGGAGTGTGACGGAAGATTCCGTAATGACGCCAAAAACCGGCGTATAGTTGTAGAGAAAAGCTGCTAGTGCATTGTCGGCTAAAGATGTTACAGGAATGCGACTATAGAACAATTTAGCGCGATAGTTTGAAGCAGGTTCCTAGACGTACCTTTCAATAAAAATTAAGACCAAATTAACCCTTATCCTGCTAACGTGCAGAATATGGTGAGCTCCTAATAATGCCAGCAAATGGGATTTACTTCGGCGTTTAAAGGGTTAAGAATGACGTATTATCAGCTGCATGTAATGGATTTCATGTAGCATTTTGCTACTTGATGCGAAATACTTAAAATATTAAAGCATTTTGGTATTCCAGTTTATTGTCTAGTTTAGTGGCTTCTTCCATGCACAGATGTTACCGACTGCACTGCACTAACAGTCCATGAATTGTGCAATAATATGAAGGCACGCAATGGAACTTCTGATAAAATAATGACTTTACGGGGAAAACTGTAATTTATTTGTTAATATCCACAAATGCTGCACACAATTCATGCTTGTCTGCTGACCTGTTTAATATATGTAACAAAGTATCTGCCAGTCACAGCATGATTGTCCTAGGAACTGAACTGTACCAAAGTTTTGACCCTTACCCTGCTAACATGGAGAATATGGTGAGCTCCTAATAATGCCAGCAGATGGCAGATGGGGTTTAACTCGGCGTTTAAAGGGTTAAGCTTTGTATGGAACATCCCCGTTGGTGTATCAATCACGAAGATTTAAAAAGTCTCCAGTTACAACCAACACACATTATTGGATACCTTTGTCAAGCGGAGACTAGTTTCGGCCCTAAGTTTGGGCCATCATTAGGCCGTAATAACACAAGAAAGTGAATACGTATAAGAATCTTATGCGTATTGGACCGTGCATCATCTTGATATTTGAATAAAGGTAGACCAACTTGATGACAATTGCTTTATTATGTCAATTTACTGCCTAGCATGTTTCGGATGTTAATACATCCATCTTCAGGAGCTTGCGACTACTTGGTGCGTTATTGTGTAGGCTGTAATGTGCTGTAATGATAGAGGTTTATGTGTTAATTTATTTATCTAGT
>Ga0123352_10013835_pt1 | contig 12819 bp, 13 predicted proteins | sample TergutLab28metaG_FD_89700 | JGI IMG/M metagenome (GOLD analysis project Ga0123352, IMG submission 89700) | Labiotermes labralis P1 segment gut microbial communities from Petit-Saut dam, French Guiana - Lab288 P1 | ecosystem: Host-associated > Arthropoda: Insects > Digestive system > Gut ... | reverse complement strand
CGAAAATGGCATTCAAATTCCAGGCGTGGTCGTAACTGGACCAACAGCAGATTTGCTTGCACTTCGTGATGAGCCATGGATTTTACAGATACACGTCAACGATGTGACCTTTCTAAATTGGACATCGCTTTTAGAGGACTAAGCTCATCACGGCTTAGTCTTTTTGTGATTTAGAATAGTTGATTTCGGCTTGTTGCCAGTTGATCACTTGCCACCAATTGTCAATATATTCTGCTCGACGGTTTTGATTTTTAAGGTAGTAAGCATGCTCCCAGACGTCGAGAATAAGGATTGGTGTGAGATTAAAAGGGATTTGAGTGTCTTGATTAGCTAGTTTTATAATACTAAGTCTCCCTATGTCATCCGTTGCTAATAGTGCCCAACCTGATCCAAAAACTTCTAACCCCATTCTTTTCATTTCTTGTTTGAAACTTTCGATGGATCCGAAAGTGTGAAGTAGTGCGTGGTGCAATGGTCCAGATATAGGAGATTGGCTATTTGATGATAGTCCTTGGAAAAATAAGTTATGGTTATAAACACCACCACCGTTATTTTTAACAGCCGTTTGAATGGTTGGTGGTAAGATGTCGATATGATACAAGAGTCTTTCAAGTGACCAGTCGTGGAATTCTGGATGGTGCTCTAGTGCGTGATTTAAGTTATTTACATAGGTAGCTAGGTGTTTATCGTGATGAATTTCCATGGTTTTTGTATCAATGTATGGCTCTAAAGCGTTATATGCGTAGGGCAAGGGTTGTGGTTTAAATGGGTAAGTTTCTAACATAGTGAATCACTCCTTAAGTTGGTTATCCTTTCATTATATGCGCTAGCTGTCTTGGCTATTAAAGAGGAATTGTGCTTCGTACATCTTTTATGCTATAATGTCGATAATCATTAAAAAAGAAAGTAGGTTATTGATGTGGCAGTGATGAACGTAACAGAAGAAAATTTCAAAACGGAGACAAGTGAAGGATTAGTCTTGGTTGATTTTTATGCGGATTGGTGTGGACCTTGTAAAATGTTGTTACCAGTGTTAGATGAATTAGCAAGCGAAATGAAGGAGGCCAAAATCGTTAAAGTGAACGTTGACGATGCAAAAGAGCTGGCGGCCGAGTATAAAGTAACATCCATTCCAAACTTAACCCTCCTTAAAGACGGAGAAGTAGTTCATCAAGAACTGGGATTTAAGCCGAAAGAGTTATTAGTGGCTTTAATTGATAGCCATCGATAAAACAGTTGCAGAGCTAGTCTCATACATTTAGTTGTAGGGCTAGCTTTTTATGTAACGAAATTTAAGAGGAGTGATGTAACATGAAGTTTATTGAGAATCGACCATCAGAAGGACAAGGACCACATTACACACCGGGAGTTGTTTCAGGGAATTTATTGTTTGTTTCTGGTCAACTTTCCATTGATCCAGTGACACGAGAAATACCTAAGACCATCGGTGAAGAGGCTGCTTTAGCTTTGAAAAACCTCGACGATGTCTTACAGGCTGCAGGTCTTAGTAAAAACAAGGTGGTAAGCTGTCGTGTTTATGTGACTAGCATCGACTACTGGGACGAAGTGGATGCGGTGTATGCTAAATACTTTGGTGAACATAGACCGGCAAGAGCCATTGTACCAGTATTGCCACTGCATTTCGGTTGTAACATTGAAATCGAAGCAGTTGCTGAGCTTACCTAAGGAGGTTTGAGAGATGGAGTTTTCGTGTAGTACTTGTCAAAATACCTACGATTTTAACCTACCAAGATGGCGATGCGATTGCGGGGCTTATTTGAAATTGGAATACGATGTAACCTTTAAAAAAGAAGACATCGTTTCGAATCGTTATAGCATGTGGCGGTATGAAAAAGCTTATCCGTTGTCTTTTGATGAAATTAGTGCGACGTTTGATGAGGGGTTAACCCCTTTAGTGAAGTTGGATTGGAACGGTCTTAATCTCCATGTAAAAATGGATGCGATGATGCCAAGTGCTTCTTTTAAAGATCGAGGCATGGTGATGGCGGTCAATTATTTAAAAAATCGAGGAGTGACTCACATCACAGAGGATTCTTCGGGTAATGCCGCTTCTTCCATTGCAGCATATTGTGGCCTGGCCGGTGTCTCATGTACGGTGTACGTTCCAGCAGGTAATTCATCAGGAAAAATCTTGCAAACGAAGGCTTACGGCGCCAGCGTCCATCCCATTTCAGGAAGTCGGAAAGATGTGGCATTAGCCGCTCAAGAACACGATACGTCTTACGCAGGGCATAATTGGCATCCAATGTTTGAGGTTGGCTGTAAGAGCGTAGCCTATGAGATTTGGGAACAAAGTGGTTTTGCTGTACCGGACGTTGTCCTTGCTCCTTGTGGTGGCGGAGCTTTGATCCTTGGCCTTTACAAAGGGTTTAGAGATTTATTAAAAAATAGACAAATAATAAAATTACCAAGAATTTACGGCGTTCAACCTGAAGCGTGTAATCCGATTTATCGAGCATTTCATGGCATTGAAGAAGAATTTATTCCAGGGTCAACCATTGCTGAAGGAACGTCCATCGCTCATCCAATTAAGTTGAAAGAAATCGTGGCTGCTGTGAGAGCAAGTGGGGGTCAAATGGTTTCTGTTACCGATGAACAGACTCTAGCAGCCTTACCCCAAGTGTGGCACAAAGGGATCTACATTGAACCAACCTCTGCTACTTCCTTTGCTGCCGCCATCAAACTAAAAGCAGCTGGTGAAATAACAGCTGATGACAAAGTTGTGATCGTTGCTTCAGGGAATGGTTTAAAGGCAACCGATGCGATTGAAAAACTTTTATAGCATTACTAAAATAAAGAGCTTGAATCCTTGATTCGAGCTTTTATTTTTATTTGTCGAAAATAAACAAATTTTCACAAACATCTTGAATGACATTTTACAAACTGCTATACTAATGGTAGTTTCACAATCAACTACTTAAGGAGGATTATATATGTCTTGGGAACAAGGAATTAATATCAACAACGTAAGTACCATCATTTGTGGATCACAGATCTTTCTCGGTGTGGGTGCCATTGAAAAAATGGACTTTATTGCTGAAGATCTTAAAAAAAGAGGGGTTGACAGCCTAATTGTTATGACGGGGAAAGCAGCTTATGCGAAAACAGGTGCTTGGGATCATGTTACAAAGGCGTTAGATAAGCACGGGATCAACTACTTGTTATATAATGAAGTTCAACCAAATCCAGAAACACAGCAAGTAGATGCTGCCACTCAGAAAGCAAGAGAAGTAGGGGCAAAGGCTGTTATTGCCATCGGGGGTGGAAGTCCGATTGATGCCGCCAAAAGTGTTGCTATCCTTTTAGAGTATCCGGATAAAACGTGTCAGGATTTATACGAAATGAAATTTGCGGCTGAAAAGGCAGCTCCTATCGTTGCGATTAACTTGACTCATGGTACAGGAAGCGAAGCAAACCGCTTTGCCGTTGTGACCATTCCAGAGAAAGACTACAAACCTGCCATCGCCTACGACTGTATCTATCCGCTTTACTCCATTAACGACCCGGCGTTAATGACTAGCTTACCAGCTCACCAAACGAGCTACGTATCCATTGATGCGGTTAACCATGTGGTGGAATCAGCAACGACCGTATTAAACAACCCATTTGCTATTACACTCGGGTGTGAAGTAACGAAAATGGTAGCTAAATACCTTCCAGTTGCCCTTGAAAACCCAGAAGACTTAACGGCACGCTATTACTTAGCTTATGCGGCCATGATCGCAGGAACCAGCTTCGATAATGGGTTGCTTCATTTTACTCACGCGTTAGAGCATCCGCTTTGTGGTATCCGTACTGAGCTCGCTCACGGATTAGGATTAGCCGTTTTACTACCAGCGATTGTTAAGGCCATCTATCCTGCATCTGCCACTATTTTAGCAGATGTACTTGCTCCAATGGTTCCTGGTTTAACAGGAGATGCGTCGGAAGCAGACAAAGCAGCAGATGGTGTGAGAGCATGGCTTGCAACCGTAGGTGTGACAGAAAGAATGGGGGACATTGGCTTTGAAAAGTCGGACGTTCCTCGCTTAGTTGAGCTTGCTTTTGAAACACCAGGTTTAACTGGTTTAATGGACATTGCACCCGTACCATACGATAAGAAAGTGGTGGAACAAATTTACTTAGATTCGTTCTAGAAAGATAGTAAAAGTGAGCTTAGAATCGACTTCGAAAGATTGAAGTCGATTTTTTGTTTGGAACGTGTTAAACTAGAAGTCAGGATGGAGTGGGAAAGAACCAGACATGGAGAAGGTCTTGTTTGTAGAGAAGGAAATGATGAAAATATGGAACAGGTAAAAGCGAAGACCATCGTCACACGGACAAAGAACGATTGGTGGTTTGGTACCAATTACGGCATGAACATTTACCGAGGTTGCTCTTTTGGTTGCATTTATTGTGACAGTCGAAGCGATTGCTACCGTGTGGAAGATTTTGGTCGGGTGCGGGTCAAAGGGGAGGCTTTGCGAATCATTCGTGACGATTTAAGACGTAAGAAAAACAAAGGCGTCATCCATACGGGCGCGATGTCAGATCCTTATACACCAGCGGAAGAGTCGATGAAACTGATGCGTCATTCTTTAGAGTTGATCAATGCTTACCGGTTTGGTGTGGCCATCGCAACGAAGAACACCTTAGTGACACGGGACATCGATGTCTTACAGGATATTTCAACGCGTGCACCGGTGACGGTGAGTCTAACGATCACCACAGTAGACGACGACCTCGCTAAGAAAATTGAACCCTATTCGCCATCAAGTAGTGAGCGTTTTTCAGCCTTAAAAGAGCTAGCTGATGCGGGCCTCTTTTGTGGGGTGTTAATGATGCCGATTTTACCCTTTATCAATGACACCGAAGAAAACGTCTTACAAATGGTGAGGCTAGCATCTGAAGCGGGGGCAAAATACGTTTACGGACACATGGGATTAACCTTAAGGGAAGGGCAAAGAGAATTCTTTTACGACCATCTGGACCAAAATTTTCCTGGTCTGAAGGAAAAATACATGACAACTTATGGGAATAAATATCAAGCCGATAGCCCCCAATCAAGACGACTATACAACGTGTTTCAGGACGAGTGCAAACGATTGGGATTGCTATATAAAATGGAAGACATTACAGCAGAATATCAAAAAGACGGCTTTTGGGCTCAGCAGTTAAGCTTGTTTTAAGAGGAGTGATTTGGATGACACCAAAAAAAGTAAATGCATTATTAGCAATATGTGGGGGCTTTATGTTTACTTTCTGGGGTCTCGGTTATTTCGTAGATGAAACTTTTTATGCCCTTGGATTTCTTTCGCTGGTTTTCGCTTTTCCACTGCTGTTTATGGCTAAATGCCCAAAGTGTGGCAAACGATTAAGACCAAGTAGTAGCAGAACTAGCACGTCTTTTCACTGCAGAGCATGCAAACAAACGTTTCGTTAGTTGAAATTAGCAAAATTGAAGGAGTGAATGAGAGATGAGTAAATTGATATTAATAAAACCAACAATGGCCTATGAGGAACAAATTTGGAGTTATCGTCAGGCATTTTTAGAGCGAGGGGATAGTTTAGATGGAACCTCTCGTTTAAAAGAGGCAGAAAGTGTGACGTGGTGGTTAGCTGACGTTGAGCAGAATCGTTACGAAGAAACGGTGATAGAAGGCTTTGTACCCGCTACGTCTTATTTGGCAGTTCGCGCCTCTGATAATAAAGTGGTTGGTATGATCCAAGTGAGACACCGATTGAATGATTTTCTCTTGAATTTTGGTGGTCACATTGGCTATAGCGTTCATCCCAATGAGCGCAAAAAAGGCTATGCGACCCAGATGTTGCGCTTAACCCTGCCAGAATGTCGTCGTGAGCTAGGACTAGAGAAAGTTTTGATTACTTGTGATAAAGCCAACGTTGGCTCCAGGAAGGCCATTGTAACCAGCGGTGGCATCCTAGAAAACGAGTACGAACGAGAAGGGAAAACGATCCAGCGTTACTGGGTCAACGTTTAGAAAAAGAGAGGTGTTTCATGTGTCACATAAAATCTACAAAATGAGCTTTGCTAGTATTTATCCCCACTACGTAACAAAAGTTGAGAAGAAAGGCCGAACAAAAGAAGAGCTACAGGTGGTGATTTCTTGGCTAACCGGTTATACAGAAGATCAACTCCTGCAAGTGATTGACAATAAGGTTGACATGGAGACTTTTTTTGAGGCTGCCCCAGCGATGAATCCAAATGCCAGCTTAATTACAGGAAAGATTTGTGGGGTTACCATCCAGGATATCGAGGATCCCTTAATGAAGAACATTCGCTATTTGGATAAGTTGGTAGACGAATTAGCAAAAGGTCGTCCCATGGAGAAGGTTTTAAGAACATAAAGGCCTTCTGCGATAAAGAGGACTGCTTTCACGATTAGAACTCCACAGTTATGGTTGAATATCACACAGTTATCACAAGTTGCCCCTTTATAAGGAAAAAAATGATAGGATGAATTGTCGTTAATGTGCGATAGTGGAGGAGAAAAATATGAAAAATATTATGGGCATCATCCAGTTTTTTTTAAAGCGAAAAGGGGAAATGGCGAAAATGCATCACATGGCCACGCAGGAGATTGTGGAGGGGATTTATGTGATTGAGACGAAGAATGCGAATTTTCATCTGGTTAAGGCGGAGGAGGGGTATATCGCCATTGATGCAGGGGGAAGCGATGCAGGGGCTGTGCAAATTGAGTTGGCAAAGCTAAACATTAATCCAGATCAGGTGAAACACATTTTGCTTACTCACACGGATTTTGATCACGTTGCCGCACTTTCTTTGTTTGAAAAAGCAACCATTTATTTGCCAGAGGAAGAAGTGCAACACACCGATGGGACGACTGGTCGGTTGTTTGGTATGGGCAGAAATAAGTTTGATTATGACTACGAAGTGATCAAAGATCAAGAAGAGTTGGGTTTAGAAAATCGGAAAATTACAGCGATCCTAACACCAGGGCACACACAAGGTTCAACCTGTTATTTAATGGATGATAAATATTTATTTGTTGGTGATACGTTAAGTTTGCAAGAAGGCCGGGTTGAGCTGTTTAATTCTTTGTTCAATCAGGACGATGCTCTTCAGGAAAAAAGCATTCAGAAGCTAGCTAAAATGAAAGGTTTGACTCATATTTTCACACCTCATTATGGATTTACTAACCATCCAGAAAAAGCTTTTAAGGCTTTTAAATAACGGATCGATGGTGTAGCGAAGACAATAAAACCGTCCAGTTGTCGGACGGTTTTTCGTTACGAATAGATGAGAAATCCACCTTGCATCGGTAAATTAGAAAGTCTCATGGCACCTGATGTTGTATTGGCTAGCGTGATAACTTTAGGTGTTGTGGTAACAGTAATAAGACTGTGACCAGAAAACTGACCCGTTGTTACGGGTGATAGTGAAGAAGAGTGAAGCTCTCCATCCACTAGGATTGAAGCCTGGGCTGTCCCGCTTAGTCCTTCTGCTCCATCTACGTTAAGCCACCAATGGATGGCGTAGTTCCCAGGTTTATGAATGGTGAATTCTCCGGAGGCGCTGTTGTAGGTAATGTTTGGATCTAGTTCTAAAATGATATCGTCGAAGATAAATACGTCATCTTGCTTGATAATCGTCCCACTATTTTCTGTCATTTGAATTTGCATGCCAGATAAAATGTTTTGTGGGCCTGTCTCTCCTCTCTCCCCTTGTGGTCCTTGTTGGCCATCATGGCCTGATTCACCTTTTTCTCCCTGAATGCCTTGTGGTCCTTGAGGTCCGGGTGGGCCTCCCCATCTTTGACAAAAGCAAGTGCAGGGTCTAGCACAAAAATGACACCTCCTATTGTAACGGCTTTTTTGATTGTAACAACACATCAATTTAGTCATCTCCCTTCTTAGACTAGATGGTACACTGTCTTGTTAGTATATGACAAAAGCCCGTCATAGGGGATGAGTGTTGTCGATAAATTTAAAATAAAATGAATGAGAGATGCCTTTGATGCGAAAGGTAGTAGGTTAGGAAGGAAAGTCATACAAAAAAAGCAATCCTTTTAGATTGACTTTTAATTTCGATTGAGCAGTGTATAAGGATAGATGTTCAGCTACAGGATGAGAGCCCCTTTTAGTGTTTAGAAGTTAAGCTAGCTTCGATAAAAGCTTTGAATAAGGGATGTGGCTTCTCAGGTCGGGACAAAAATTCAGGATGGTATTGAGCGGCTATAAAAAAAGGGTGATTCGGGTTTTCAATGACTTCTACAAGGTTATTTTCCGGGTTGATGCCTGAGAAAAGGAGACCGGCTTGCTGTAATTTCTTCTTATAGTCGTTATTGAACTCATAGCGGTGTCGGTGGCGTTCTTGGATAAGGGATTTGCCGTAGGCCTTTTTTGCGAGTGAGTGGGGAGCAAGTTCGCAATCAAATAAGCCCAATCGTAGCGTACCACCAAGATCAATATCTGCATTTTGTCCAGGCAAGAAATAAATAACGGGTTCATTTGTATCAGGATCAAACTCAGTGCTAGTTGCGTCTTTTATACCAGCGACGTTTTGAGCAAATTCAATAGCAGCTACCTGCATGCCTAAGCAAATCCCTAAATAAGGAATGTTACGTTCGCGGGCGTACTTAGCAGCTAAGATTTTTCCTTGGATTCCACGAATACCGAAGCCACCTGGGACGATGATGCCATGAACTTCAGAGAATTGAGTGGCTACGTTTCTTTCTGTTAGATCATTGGAATTTACCCATATGACATTGATTTTTTTGTTATAAGCATAGCCAGCATGCCGAAGAGCTTCTACCACGGATAAATAGGCGTCTTGAAGGGCAACGTACTTGCCCACTAAGGCAATGTTGATAGAGCCTTGTAATTGCTTGACGGTATTAACTAATTGTTGCCAATCGTTCATATCAGCAAGGGGTGCTTCCATTTTAAGTTGATTTAAAATAAAATCATCCATACCTTGTTCTTGAAGCTTAATCGGTACTTCATATAGTACATCCACATCACGTGCTTCGATCACTGCTTTTTTCGGTACGTTACAGAAACGCGAAATTTTTTCTTTGATAGCATCTTTAATCGCGACTTCTGTACGAAGAACAAGAACGTCTGGTTGAATGCCTAGAGAAAGCAATTCTTTTACAGAATGTTGCGTTGGCTTCGTTTTGATCTCATCGGTCGCTTTTAAATAAGGAACCAACGTATTGTGAACATAGAGGGTGTTTTCATATCCAAAGTCAAGGCGTGCTTGGCGAATGGCTTCAAGGAAAGGAAGGCTTTCGATATCACCAATGGTGCCACCAATTTCTGTGATGATAACATCCGCATCACTTTCCTCAGCTGCAGCGATTAGTTTGGATTTAATCTCATCCGTTACATGAGGAATCACTTGCACCGTTTTCCCACCATAATGACCAGCACGTTCACGACGAATGACAGCGGAGTAAATGCCTCCCATGGTAATGCTAGAGTTTTGACTCAACCTTTCATCGGTGAATCGTTCGTAATGTCCCAAGTCGAGATCCGTTTCACCACCATCGTCTGTGACGAAAACTTCTCCATGTTCATAAGGATTCATGGTACCAGGGTCTACATTGATATAAGGATCAAACTTTTGCATCACAACTTTAAGCCCACGATTCTTTAATAACCGTCCCAACGATGAGGCCGTTACCCCTTTTCCCAAGGAGGAAACCACACCACCTGTTACAAATATATACTTTGCCATATCAATTGACCTCCTGAAAGTATTCTAGGGATTAGTATAACATAAAAAAGGTTCTGAATTCACGAGGTAACGAAAAAGATGTTCTAAAAACTAAGGGCCAGTAAAGGGTCGAGAAAAAGTTTTTATTGTTTTTAGCGTTTTTTATTTTCTTAAATCTGCTATACTATAAAGGTTGCTGTTTAGTCGCCTAAAAGGAGGCTGTAGTTTCAAAGGAGTAAAGAAACACAAAGCGCCAGAACTACCGCCCGCGGTAGTTGACGAGGAGAAGGAATATCGAAACATTCGGCGGATACCTTCCGGTGATACACATCGAGAGTTTCATACAAATTTGCTAAGCGATTAGCGGGACAAAAATGAAGCGTGTAACTAACAAACGACGAAGACAACAACACCCAAAAATAAGGAGTTGTTCATTTATGTGTGGAATAGTAGGGATAATTGGGGAAGCCGACGCAAAAGAAGCGTTGCTAAGGGGGCTCGAAAAATTAGAATATCGGGGATACGATTCAGCTGGCATTGCTCTTGTGAACCAGGATGGTGTTCATGTTTTTAAAGACAAAGGGCGGATTGCCAACCTGAGATCGGTGGTTGATCAGAAAATAGAAGGGGGTGTTGGCATTGGACATACCCGTTGGGCAACCCACGGCAAGCCGACGCAAGTAAATGCCCATCCCCATCAATCTAGCTCAAAACGATTTACGATCATACACAATGGGATCATTGAAAATGAAAAAGCTTTGCGCCAGACCTACTTAGCTGATTATCCTTTTATTTCAGAGACAGATACAGAAGTGATTGTTGCCTTGTTAGAAAAGTTTACTTTGGAGCGAGATGTGATCTACGCGATCCAACAATTAATCTGTGTGCTTCATGGGTCTTACGCCTTAGGTATTATGGATAGCGAGCAGCCAGACGTCCTATATGCCGTTAAAAATAAATCGCCTTTATTAATTGGCGTTGGCGATGACTTTCAGATGATTGGTTCAGATGCTATGGCCATGCTACATCGTACCAATCGATTGGTAGAAATTCACGATCAAGAATATGCTTGTCTTCAAAAAGAAGGGTACACTATTTTCAATGCAGATGGCGAACCGCTTCACCGTGCCTCTTTTTTAGCAGAGATCGATGCTGCTGACATTGAAAAAGGAACGTATGCCCATTACATGTTAAAAGAAATGGATGAGCAACCAGCGATTGTCCGTAAACTTGTAACGGCTTATTTTGATGACGGTCACATTAACCTAGATGAGGAGATTGTCAATCGGATCAAGCAAGCAAAGCGGGTTTACATCGTTGCTGCTGGAACGAGCATGCATGCCGGCTTAGTTGGAAAGCAACTGTTTGAAAATCTAGCACATCTTCCAACGGAGGTTCACATTGCCTCGGAATTCATCTACAACACACCGCTTGTTGTCGAAGGGGCCTTATTCCTTTTTATTAGTCAATCAGGTGAGACGGCAGATAGTCGAGCCGCTCTAGTCAAAATGAAAGCTTTAGGGCATCCGTGCTTAACCCTGACGAACGTAGCGGGATCTACCTTATCAAGGGAGTCGGATGGCACCTTATTGATTCACGCCGGACCTGAAATTGCGGTTGCTTCGACAAAGGCTTACGTAGCAAGCATGGCAGTTCTTGCCATCGTTGCTGTAGAAGTAAGTGGGAAGGAAACCATTGACTTAGCCAGTGAATTTGCACTGGTTGCCAATACGATGGATGAAATCATGGATGAGAAAACAACCTATGAAGCGTTGGCAAAACAATACTTAACCAAGCAAAATGCCTTTTACATTGGCCGCCATGTGGATTACTACACGGCGCTCGAAGCAGCATTAAAGTTAAAAGAAATTTCTTACATTCAGTCAGAAGGCTTCGCAGCGGGAGAATTGAAACATGGTACCATTGCCTTGATTGAAGAAGGAACACCAGTCATTGGGATTATTTCTCAAAAAGAGATTGGGTTAAATACGAGAGCTAACTTAAAAGAAGTAGCGTCCCGTGGAGCCAATACACTTACGATTAGCTTTGAGAGTTTAAGTGAGGAAAACGACCAAATCATTCTTAACGATGTTAACCCGATTCTAGCGCCTCTAGTTACCACACTCCCAACCCAATTGTTGGCTTATTATGCGGCCCTTTATCGCGGACTCGATATTGATAAGCCGAGAAATTTAGCTAAGTCGGTGACCGTTGAATAACAAGGAGCAAAACCATGAAGCAGAAACTATTAGTTATTGACGACGATAAAGAATTAGGGCAGTTGATCAAGAAATACGGTGAGAATGCCGGTTATTTCGTTGACACAGCCCATACAGGCTCTGGGGGATTAAACAAGGCATTGGATGAAGAATATCATCTAATTATACTGGATGTGATGCTGCCAGTAATGAATGGCTTTGACATTCTAATAGAAATCCGAAAAAGTAGCCAAGTACCGGTCTTAATGTTGACCGCAAAAGATCGTGAAGACGATAAAGTCAAGGGGCTTTCCATAGGAGCGGACGACTATTTAACCAAGCCATTTAGCATGAACGAGCTGATGGCACGTGTCGGTGCACTTCTCCGTCGCTACACATTACTTAATCCAGCTCTAACCACTCATGGCACCATCAAATTGAATGGTATGACCATCGACACTGAAAAGAGAATGGTCAGAATAGGTGGGGAAGTCATTGATCTAACGGCAAAAGAATTTGACCTACTTCATTTTTTAGCAATCCATAAAGGCAAGATTTTTACGAAAAAACAACTTTACTCCCAAGTTTGGCAAGAAGATTACAACTTTGACGACTCTAACATCATGTCGTTCATCAGTAAACTACGGAAAAAAGTCGAACCCAATCCGACGCAGCCCATCTACATTCAAACCATCCGAGGGGTGGGCTATCGCATGAGTGGGGAGAGGAACTAAATGAATGTACTCATCGCTTTGATCACCGTCACTCTCTTACTTATGGTTGGCTATCTATCCATCAAACTCCACAACATCAGAGGAAAAGAAAAACAAATGCTGGATATACTAGAAGACATTCAACAAGGAAATCTTAAAAGGCGACTACTGGCAAATAGTAACGACATGACAGCTGAAATCTGCT
>Ga0123352_10013834_pt1 | contig 12819 bp, 9 predicted proteins | sample TergutLab28metaG_FD_89700 | JGI IMG/M metagenome (GOLD analysis project Ga0123352, IMG submission 89700) | Labiotermes labralis P1 segment gut microbial communities from Petit-Saut dam, French Guiana - Lab288 P1 | ecosystem: Host-associated > Arthropoda: Insects > Digestive system > Gut ... | reverse complement strand
TCCCCAGTGGTCTCTTTCCCTCCGGGTTCCCCACCAAGACACTATACACCCCCCTCTCCTCACCCATACGCGCCACATGCCCAACCCATCTCATTCTTCTCGATTTTATCACCCGCACAATATAGGGTGAGGAGTACAAATCATTTACCGTCATCACTACTACCATTACTAATAGTGCTGCCATTACAACTAGAACATAATTTAGCATAATAACTAGCGAAATCCTTACGAATGGCAAAATGTTCCGTGGCAAAGGAGCAGAGGACTTCCCACAGGCTATAACTCATTACCGTGATTCTTCACAATGTTAGGCTCAAAATGTTGCAGTTGGTTTGTTGTGTCTTACATTTTTATGACACTTGTTTTTCTAAGAATATTTCAGTTCATGCGTTCAGAGTGATGGGAACTGGTATAGACTTTTGGGTGTCGTGGTTCTATCCACAAGGTACGCTATATTAGGGCTATTCAAAGTGTTTTGAGAGGGACAACCTGGAAGGTTAAATTTCTGGAGCCGGAATTATTTTTTTAATTTTAGCATAGCCTGTATATAAAATGTGATAAATACAGGAACCAAATACGTTAGAATTATGAAACAAACTGCATTTTGAAGAGAAAAAAACGGAGAGTATATACCAAGTTTACAATATTCAGTTCATATATTTGTTGAATAAATATATAAAAGGCAACTTGAGAGGTTAGCGGTGCGGTACGACCACTATAGTTGACATTAGGCGTCAAAAGGTTAACGAGATTTGGTGAGCTAGTCCTTCAGCTGGTCAAGAAACCCCCACATGCTATGGAACCCGCAATTTCCCTTACCGTTTTCACAAGAGACTCCCACTTGTTTGTGTTCTATACGAGAGCAATCCAGTTGACGCTGTCCAAACACATTTGTTTAATGTATATTTTAAAAGGATTATGTTTATTGTTAAACAAATCGTTACCTTTTCAACAACAGCATTTATACTATCCGGAATGCAAACGTTTTACACTGACACAGTACACTGACCTTACTAATGCGTTCTTTGCTTTCAAAGTGTCAGTCGGTTTCATGATACACACGTAAATGTATCTTTCATTTGCTTCCATAAGAAACGTAAGACATTCGCTCCAACGTTTTTTTAAAAATATCTCCAATGTTTTACATAATTATTTGTAGTTAAGCCGTTTTCTATCAAAACTTTTAGGAAATCAATTTGTATTACACAAACGTACGTCAGCACAATCTATTTATTCTAGAGTAAGGCTACATGTTTCGACTAGAAGTTAGTCATCTTCAGGCCCCTCCAATTTCGTTACCAGATGCTTTGTCCACTTTGGGATCCCATAGTGTTTACATGAGGATTACTTATTAGCTAAAGCTTTCTAGAAAAGTTATAACTACAGAGTGTGTTATTTGCAGGCTGTGTTTAAGCATGAAATTGTAGGGGCCTGAAGATGACTAACATCTAATCGAAACATGTAGCCTTACTCTAGAATAAATAGATTGTGCTGACGTACGTTTGTGTAATACTAATTGATTTTCAAGCACATCGTGATGCCTTCATTCAGAACTTTTAGGAAAATTGCCGAAGTTTATTTCTCTTAAAGCGAATTTCGCTGAATTTAGACAATCAATGTGTAAAGCAGCAACAGACCTTATCCCACCCCCTCAGTACAGTATGACCTTCAATGCGCCGATATTCATGAAACTTACTATTATATCTGCAATTTTTTTATTCCAAATCGGAATATAATGTGTACAAAACTAGAAAAAAGATTTATTTACTCGCTTAAGTAAAGTGTGACTTTTAGTGCTTCGATTTTACGAAAATCAGTAGATCCACTACTGTATTATTTGGAGCTGTGCTATGCCGAATTTCACCAAATCTCTCAAGAAATATGGAAAGTATGGGTCAAAATTTGTTTATGCTCTCAAATATAGCATGAGTGTGATTCTGTTTTTACAAAACTCATGTTTCGTGACAAGATTTCATAAATAACTTAACCGAATTTCATGAAAATCCCTTTATTTGCTGATGATAGCTGACAAAAAAATAAAAGCAGTTTGTCTCCGCATGAAGCTCCAAGTAAGCGGGTTTTCGTGTGTTCTAAACAAATTTAGATTCATTAGAAAAGAAAACAAATTTATTACGTAATTGGACATATTCTAATTTGGCAACGTAGGTAATATTGCATTGATATATAATTAGTGTGTTAAAACTTCCAAGTTCATATTTAATCACCATTTATCGCCGGTCCTATAAGAAGCGTTCTTACAGCAGAATACTTTTCGCCTCTCATAAAAAGCGTTTACCTGTCGCTTCGACCTAAATTGAGTTGCGTAGCGAGTCACTGAACTAAAGTTCTTTTATGATATATAAATTTGTGATATATAAAACGGAACCACCTTCTTGCGTTCACTGTAAAACTGATGTTTTGTGTGGCGTCCACTTTCTGCACAATCGGTTCATTATAGTGTTTCTCGACAGACCGCGGTCTGCTTACTGAACAGTTCTGATCTGTGTAGAGACAAACGGGTCATACTATATCGATAAGCCCCTCAACGCATTCAGTTTGTGTCAAAGAAGCGCACAGCTCACCGGAATACAACAGGCATAGGTCCTTCCTTACTTGCCGCTGTTTAGCCGACACAACTAGCGAGATTTCCCATAATTACAGCTGCCTGCAGCACGCGTCTCAGGAGCCATCAATCAAACGTGCTCAGTTGGAGGGGGTGTTGACACAAGCCGGCCGACTGCACACACTACAAACTAAACATAATAACACAAACTGGAGTGTGTATTTTTGTTTCTCTCCTCTTTTAAGCACAAAAATGTATACAGAACTGAATGTTCCACAAATTTTCGTGAAGCTTTTAGTTCTTAACCATGTAATAACGACACTAATTCAAGCCAAAATGTTTGCAATCTTTTTGCAATCCTCTGCCTCGTGCCAGAGTATATCAGCCGCGCAGCAAGGGTCAGAGTTCGTAAAAGGTAAAGCAGTCCCATTACAGGCCTGGACAGGCCCAGAAGGTTCCAGGAAGTTAAGGCTCCCAGATTTCGTGACAACGGCACAGGATGGTGGTAGGTTGCCAGCCTTACGCACCGGCCGTCTTTACTCCTGGTACTCATTTCTGTTAGAGGCTGAGTCGACACCAGGCCCATAGTGCGATCGGAAGGATTTTATATCAATGAAAAATCCACTGACACCAGCTGGGATCGAACCAGTGACCTTCCGATTTGTAGCACAGCAACTTAACCACTGTGCTACCGCGGTGTCAGAGTTTGTAGCTATGTAATATTTATGGTACAAAGTACATCATCCTAAACTGTGGCTACAGTCAATGTGGGCCCACCGTTTGCGTGTTTCAGTACGAATGTGCCTACTTGTAAAGAGAAACTTTTATGACTAACAATTACGCAACTAATTTAGTATAACGGCCCTTTTTTGCGTTGCAGTCATGCTGGGAGGCTCTACTGCCATAACACAGACGGTGCGTCGCCAAGCAGAAATTGAGCAAGTTATTGCACGTTACATATATACATCAACACTAGCCTCCGAAAATTATAGATTTTGACAAATCCGAGTCCCGTCAGAAAGCCCCTGCTGCATGAGATTTGAGATTCTCACTGACGTGATGTGACGCTTTGTTTTTGCTACGTAGGTACAAAGATCCTGAGGAATCTTATGTATATTGGACCGTGCATCATTGTGATAGTTGAAGAATAATAGACCAACTTGATGTCACTAGTTATTAAGTTTTATTTCACTTCTAGGCTCAACATGTTTCGGACATTAATACATCCATCATCAGGAGCCTGCGACTTTTCTATTGAATCACCACATTGGTCGTGTGTTCTTGTTTCGATGTGTGTTTGAGTTTCGGTGTGGCTGGATTGGGGTGGTATCCGTGTAGCAGGCTTCACCGAAACTCCAACACACATCGAAACAAGAACACACGACCAATGTGGTGATTCAATAGAAAAGTCGCAAGCTCCTGATGATGGGTGTATTAATGTCCGAAACATGTTGAGCATAGAAGAAGTGAAATAAAACATAATAAATAGTGACATCAAGTTGGTCTCTTATTCTTTAACTATCCTGAGGAATATCCTGGATCTAACTTAAGTTTAAAATCCAGTCTCCATATTATTCTGAAACAGTAACACTTGTGTACCAAAATATGATGGCACATCCCACTTGATCTGTTGCAAGCTGAACCACACGTTGTTTGTATGTTTACATGTAAGCTGTCAGTTGTGAATATTTCGATAGGAGACTGATATCAGTGATTTTAACAATACACACAAGGTTTCGAGCAGTGGAATTTTTTATATGTATGTAGCTTGACCCAGTAAGGGTCATAATTACTAATCGATTACCTTGACCTTTATGTGTAATACTAATTGCACTGCAGATTAATGTACTAAATGAAATTTTCTAAAAGATAGCAAAGTTGCCATCTTTTACGAGTCCTTTACAGCGGTGTGTTTGCTCAACTTACCGATATATATATATATATATATATATATATATATATATTGTACATTATATACAATATTATATATAAATATTAAAAATTTTTAATTCTGTCTACAAAGTACTTCTATACACACAGTAATTTTTTCAATTCAGTATTAACCGTTTGGTATTTATAATGGAGACATCCTGCATTTTCTGTACCGTAAGATCTGAATTATATATATCTGTATCAGGATCGTATAATTCTTTCCGTGTATTGCCAATTGTTACTACCTCTTAGTACCAAAACATGTACATATATTAATACGTCTTTCACTTTATCCTTCTACATGTTTCCGCTGATCGCCATCCTTAAGGTATTGGGTTGTGAGCCCCCTGAGGATGGTGACCAGCTGAAACATGCATCAGCCAGATAAGGTGCAATACATATTGGTATATGTGCACGTGTTGCTACGAAGAAATTGAAATCTGTGTCAGGAGTCGGTATAGCGTCTAAGCTGTGGATTGATCGGTCCGGAGTGCGAAATGGTGCGTCGAATAAGACGGACAGTGAAACAGAGTGTAAATAGATCTTCGTGTACTTGTGAAAGGAAAGTGTGCTTCTTTAGAGTTGTGGTGTGTGTTGTTTGTACTTTCTCTGTGCTCGAGGGTCTACCTGAGATTGGAAAGCTCCAAAACGCTACAATGTGCTCTTTCGACACCGGAAACCCTGGAAGTTTAGTTTTCGAGGTACACTGTTTGATGCTAGAGAGGACCGAAATTCTCATGGTACAAATGGATGGGCGCGGATGCAGATGTACGTAAAATTTCGAGATTCGACTCGTTTGTAAGGGATTTTGAGTCTCTCACTATGGCAGGTGGGGTGAAAACACGTCAGAGGTGGGTATTTTCCGTCCGAAGTACTGCTGCGGGATGGGGAATAAGGAGGGTTCTACTTGTGAGGTAAGAGTATGAAGTGTCAGATTAGACCATCCAATCCGCTATGAACAACTGGCACAGTGCGTGAGATTCAGGCTGAACTCTGGTCGTCGCTATGTAGATACCCTTTGACAAATGGTTTTCCCATCTTTACCATTGTATATTTTCTACACTAGAGGAACTTATACAATCCCATATTTCTATTGTTGTGTATAGGGCACTAGTTTCTTACGATGGGCAGCCATTGTTTTCTTATGGATATAACAGGACAAGTTATATTATTCGGACCTGTCTGAGAGGGAACACATGCGGAGGGAAAAGGCAAGGGCAGTAAACCCCGCACTGTGGGCTGAAATTCCTGGCCGAGCATCTGTGACGGTTTGTAGGACGCAGTCCGGGTAAAGTATTGATAATTCGCCCTCCCCCTTAGAGGAAGTTCATACACAGGACTTACCCAGAATGTCAACAGGAACAATTGACCGCCAGCTGGGGCACCTGGGAAGACAGATGTCGATAAACTGTGGAGTTGGCAGAGTGTCACTTGAAGGCACAGACCAATCGGGACTTGTAATAATCTGGGTATGCTTAATGAGTCGGTGGAGGGGAAGGTCTCGCAGATGAAGCTGAAGAATGTTGCACCTTAGGGAGAGGTGAATCCGTGGTGGAAGATGGCGACGGAGAGTGCAACGTGTGAGGCCGGGTCTGCATGTTGGGGAGGACCGAGACGCCTCGGTGACCTCTTGTGACGTGGCTATAAACACGCCGGCAACTTCGAGAACGACGAACAAAACGAGTCAGGTGAGAGATGAAACACAGTAGCCCGGAGAAGCGGCTTCGAATTTTGGAAGACTTTATGTCTAAGCAAGACATCGACATTTTGTTGTTAGAGTTTGTCACAACCTAGGATTTGAATCCCACAACGGGATATACTGCGTATTTGAACACCGGAGACACATGCCCAGGGTCTGCCTTTTAGGTCGCTGGTATTGAACTGAGAAGAGTTACCAATTTGCCGTCCTGGCACGGCAGTATTGTATCTGTATTGTTATTGGCAAGGCTTATGTGCCGTCTCGCACATCCTAATGGAAAGAGCGCTAGCAATCATATTGTTGTGAATCTGCCACAACTGCTGACATCTCTTGAACCTGATTTAGTAATGGGTGGTGATTTAAATTGTATCTTGTCTTCCGAGCACAGCATAGGGCTGCGGATTTCAGCACAGCCCTTGCCATGGTCATATAACGCCTCAAACTTGTTCATGTCTGGACAAATACAGCTCGGCAAAAGATTGTCACACATTTTGCACAGTTATGTCAAAAGGTTTTTCATACGGAAAGGGAGGGAACGCGATGAATGAGGAATTTTACTTGTCTTGCATGTATGACATGGTGCGAGACCCTGAGCCTCATAAGAACAACACTGTAAAACTTCACTTCTTCAAAGCAAAGATTGTTTGCATTCAAAGCATGAGGGGCAGTCACTTGTAACGGATCCTAGAGGCAGCATTCTTCCCCCAGGAAAGACCGGCGCTTTTCACGTCTTCCAAAGGCCAGGAGGAGAGTCCATCTGATCACTCGGATGTTGAATATGTCTGATGTACTGAGAATGAACAGGGAATTTTTGGACACCGTGACGGAGTGTTTGCGAATGCGATATGGACGGTGGAGGATAAGTGTATATTCAGGACGAAGGTAGACGTAACGGATGCATTGCCCGTGGAAATGAGAGGGGCGATGATGGTGCTGATCACGGGAAGGGAATTAAATTTCGCGTTGGGACAAGAAGCGGGAAAAATTTCCGGAGTGGAATAGAATCATTTTGGAATTCTGGTAGAGTATTAAGGGTAATATTTAGAATAAGGTGAATATATTGCAATAATTGTTAATTTATATTAAGTATATATTAAATGCTTTATACTCCATTTGGTGGCACAAAAATAGTACTAAAACAGAAAATTATACATTTATCATTTTGGTGTATGGTGCAGAAGTATGGCAAATTCCTACTAGAGAAATAAATGAAGTTGTATCTACAGAAATGGATGTGCTAAGGTCAGCAAGAAAATCAAGGACGGAAAGAATTGAAAATGAACATATAAAGGAAATAATGGGAATGAAAGGGAAGCCGGACATCATAGATATTATAGAGCAGAAAAGATTGCAGTGGGATGGCCACGTCTAAAGGATGCCAGAGGAGAGAATACCAAAATTAATTATGGATTGGATACCATGGGAGAGAAGGACAAGAAGACATACACGAAAAACGTGGATGGAAGGAGTACAAGCAGGCATGACAACAAGAAATTTGGAACCAGGTCAATGAAGAAACAGAGAGGAATGGCGTTTGGTTTCGGGAAGACGGCGACAGCTGTTAAAAAACCGGACAGATAGGTAGATTCTAAATAAGGAGTAAACGAATAACCATCCAACACAACTTTATGAAGTGTCCATACAGCTACATGTTTCGACCCTATGGGGCCTTCGTCAGGCTGAATTATAGAACACGCTAAAAGAAATATACATATTGCATTGTGGAATTACCATCTCACTTCTTACAAATATATTTACAATTCAGTATTTTTTGTACATCCACTTTTCGTAACAAAGTAAGGTGATAATTAAACTGTTAAAATCTTTTAAAATGTCGGAGACCGTGAGGTGTTTTTATATTCAGTGCTGTATTTTGGTGACAAGGCCTTCGGTCAAGCAGGCGGTGTGTGTCCTGTTCACATCATGGCTTACTGCTGTGCATTGATTTTGTAATACATTCAGATGTTCAGTGATGGCAGCATAACTGCAGCATAAAGGCAAAGCGTGGTGGTGGGCCTTCCGAAAAGGGACTTGCGGATGGATGCGGGGTCTATAAACGATCAGTCTTCTACACATAGATTACAAACTCCTGGCTCAGGTAATGGCGAATCGTAGACGTCTTGCGCTAGCGGTGGTCATTCATTCAGTTCAATTTTGTAGTGTACCAGTCAGGAAAAGCTTTGACGCGATGGAGGATATACCTGAAGTAATAACATAAGCGGATTCCAAGAAGGAAACTTCGCATCCTGTCCTTGGACTTTGGAGTCCGTGGATGTACTGACTACTGCCTAAATATTTTTCAAGCCATGGACGATATACCGCATTTCCTGTACAGGTCAGTTGCTTTCGTACTGGGACATTCCCGACAAGGTCAGTTCAACAAGGCTGTCTTATGAGACTTATTGTTCTCACTTGCCATGCACCCGCTGCCCATTTGGTTAGATTAATATGTCGCAGGTATTAAGCGTGGATATTGGGCACAAAGCAATTCCGCGGTGGCATATGTAGTCCTCAATTCACACCTCACGGATGAATGAGAGATAATCCTAGTACTCGATCTCATCAGGAACTCAACCTTCAGAAACCCAAATATTTAGCACAGCTGTATATTCAAACGGACTTTTCCACCTTGCCAGGAACTAACTACCCTTGACTTCCGCTTGATACGAAACTTGGTCAGGTCTGGTAACGTTCCCCAAGCGGGTGCAGTGTATTCGTGTTTCGCCTTTGTCGGACCTGATATGTGGCCTGTTTCCCATACCGCAAGAACAACTAAGGCAAATTCAACTGTGAACTCATGGCTCATATAGCAACGTAAAATAGTCAGCAAGTATTTCATTCAGCCTATTTGTGGATACTCCTAATTCAAGTGCGATGTCACGTCTGTCGTTTCATAGTTTCGATTACAGAATTTTCATTGGCTACAGACCTTGAGCAAACCAAATTCACAAAATCCGCAGCTGCTACATTTCGTTGTCTCTCGAAGATGCTGCTGCAGTCGACGAAATATTAGCACAGGGACGACGCAGACTAGAATAGTGTAAGGGTAAGGCCAAGAAAGTTGACACGTCTGAGGGACGGCACCCTATTTGTTTGGATTGGCGTTGGTAATTCTGTTGCAAATCGCAGTCACATCTGCTTGTTCAGTAAGACAGAGAAGTGTTATAGGTACATTTATTGAAAATCGGCGCCGTTTTGCATGACTGGTTTTTAAATTTAATCCTCTAAAGTTTACTGGTCTTTTTGTAAAACGTGTAAGTTGGTTTCAAGAAACGTCTCTAACCACGATATCATTAATACAATTTTTTAACGTTGATTCTGACGTCCCACAATTTCGTCGCCTTATTTTTTATTCGTAAGTGGGAATGTGCTACCTCTCATCCTGAAGATTACAAATTCATAAGATGATCACTGAACAGAAAAAGAAAGAGGTGAAAGGAGCGAGGATGCAGTTTGGAAGTTACAACCAAGTGAAATTTCACTGGGGGAAGCAACATATTAATATACTATTCCGGTGAAATTCTGAAAAGTAGACCGAAACCAAGAGTGGCTGAATCAGAACTGCAAGTAATTTATTTTCCTTAATAGGATATTACACACGGAATTGCTACTCCATTATGTGGGCACAAGAACACAAATAGCATTTATTATTTTGAATACGTGCCGAAAATGTAGTAAAAGCGTTGGAAGTGGTCAAACCTTTAAAAACTAACACAGAAACGCAGTTTCTAAAACGATTTCTATTGATATAAACTACAAGTTTTATATATATATTTTTTAATTTTCTTTTCTTTCTCCCGTTTATTTAGACTAATTAATTGGAAAAAAGTCACGCACTTTCTTTTAATCCTGCAGCACATTTTGTCTCATACAGTCACTGTTCTCCCCACTTCATACAGACTTGCTGTCTCATACAGTCACTGTTCTCCCCACTTCTTACAGACTTGCTGTCTCGTACAGTCACTGTTCTCCCCACTTCATACAGACTTGCTGTCTCATACAGTCACTGTTCTCCCCACTTCATACAGACTTGCTGTCTCATACAGTCACTGTTCTCCCCACTTCATACAGACTTGCTGTCTCATACAGTCACTGTTCTCCCCACTTCTTACAGACTTGCTAGAGAAGCAAATATAAATTTCAAATAATTCAGCAACAAACAGATTGCACCGTATGGAAGTTTCAGTTTTTCCTTGTGGAAAACTGCAGGGCTAAGTGCAGTTAATATCGAGAAACGGCGAAAGACTCAAACAGGAAATAAAATAAATGATGTGAAGAAAAAAGATAAAGGTTAGTAGTCTCAGTACTAAAGGTCTGCAAGAATGGAAATATTTGGAAAAGAAGACTTAATTCGCCCTATATCTCTGAAACTCCAATTTTTGCAAATACTGTTTTGACGTCTTAGAGGGGGTAAAAATGTCGAATAGGTTTCAAAATTTTAATTTGTGCTATGATTTTTGATTGAGCTAGCAAGTTACACAAAAGTGTGGCATCCCTCTCGGATTTCCTGTACTGTGAATTCTCTTGCATATTGCGGGATTTGTCGTGTGTGTGTTTGTGTGTGTGTATTCCATGATCATTCGATAAGATCTGAACAGTGCTGTGCACTGTGTCTTTATGACACTTAACGACGCCCTTTATAACCCTGATAATTAACAATGCTGAGACTCGAGTTACCACATTTGACGGTGACGAGTTTCAAGAAGACAGAACATCTAGGGACAAACGTGTAAGTTTTTCTACCTTCCTTTAGCAAGCAATCCCTCTGGACACTGCCCACGAATATCATTGCACGCCGTATACAATACGTACATTAATTTTTGGCTTGGAAAATGTTTAAATTTAAGAGTCGCATTAATTACGTAAATTATAAAACATGGATCAGCACGTAGCAAAATGAAGGATTATAAAACGTATTTCGTACTTCAAGAATACGGATATTTTCGACTGAGAATAGAGTAAAAATTACTGTGAAACGGATGTAGTCATTTAGTTTACAATGTTTACTTTAATGTTGCAGGTATTCGTCAGCCACTTTATTAAATCTAAGTGTTTCTAAATGCCTGTGATTCGGCTTTAGGCAAGTGAAAAAGTACACAAGTTACATCAGTGGTTCCTAATTTTTTTATCCGTGGCATTCTACCTCTTACCGCTAGAAACAGCAAAACACTGACAGCTTAATGTTGTAAAGTGACAGTTGACGACTCGCGAATCCGTGATCCTGAGGATGAATTTTGCTAATTGTATACTTAACCAGTAGGTGTAAATAAAATATTTCCAATTTTTATTCATTTACAAAAATATTTGGCTGCGCATTTTGCGGAAGTCACGGCACCCAAGTGAGCGTCGGCACAGACTTTGAGACTCAATATTTATGTCTCTGTACCGCCAGTAAAACAGATTGCTCGCTTCAAGTTTTGTGTCAATATCTTGCAAAGTTGTATGTAGCTGCTGTGTATTGCTGTAGCAACCGTAGGAGTTTAGCAAGAGAGAGAAAAGTAGCCATGACTGAAAGAAAGAATAGAAACGAATAAACGAATTGGTGAAGAGCCTTGTGATCCTAATTTGGTTCCATAAACGTAACACACAATTTCACTACACGCACCGCGTAGCCTTGTTTGATGAGATTTAAACGACAATAATTGAACCCTGTAAATTCAGAATAAGACTGTTCATGCAATTTTCTGCCTTCATGCAACCAAATTTTAACTGCCTAGTCAAGAAAGCCCACTATTGGATCCTATTTTGTACTTGCCCACACCTTCCCACTGATTCCTCTCATCTCCTTTAATTAATTATTGGAATCTGCAGACCATGAGTTCATCTTTTGTCGGTGCCCCAATGCTCGTGTGGCAAACGTTAATACTACAAAAAAGTCAACTTTAAGTGCCACCCGATAGTTGTCAGGTAAAACATTGATTTTTTATTACTAGCATATCAAACGGTGTTTGGGATTTTTTTACTGAAGTGCTAGTATTCTCTGTACTCTCTACGTTCTTCATTTTCTATTTTTCTACTTGCACGAATCCTAGCCGTCGCAGCTCAAGTTTTCTTGTCGCCTAAAGCCAAGTATAAGCTTGGCTCTCTCATTTACTACGCATGCAATTGTTTTAAGATGGTCCATCCAGAGTATGTTTTGGACAATAAGAATCACTGCAAATCCAATCAAACGCAATATTTATTCTAGTATCATTTCGACCACATGTTTCGACCTACATAGCCATCAAGAGTTTGAACAAGAATAAAATAATATATACACAGTTCATTAACAAAGAATTTTTGTGTATTACACATACAGTCGAACACAACTATATTTCACCTAGTAGTACAGTAGGTATCCAGCTACATGTTTCGGCCCTATATGTTGGCCATCTTCAGGTTGTGATTTAACTTACAGAGCAGCTATTGTATTGGGGGCTAGGTGAGGGGAACGATATGTCGTTCCCCTCACCCAATACACTAAAAGAACACCCCACACATTTTGTATAGCTGCTCTGTAAGTTAAATCACAACCTGAAGATGGCCCACATATAGGGCCGAAACATGTAGCTGTATACCTACTGTACTACTAGGTGAAATATAGTTGTGTTCGACTGTATGTGTAATACACAAAAATTCTTTGTTA
>Ga0123352_10013832_pt1 | contig 12819 bp, 7 predicted proteins | sample TergutLab28metaG_FD_89700 | JGI IMG/M metagenome (GOLD analysis project Ga0123352, IMG submission 89700) | Labiotermes labralis P1 segment gut microbial communities from Petit-Saut dam, French Guiana - Lab288 P1 | ecosystem: Host-associated > Arthropoda: Insects > Digestive system > Gut ... | reverse complement strand
TTTCTTCAAAATGCAGTTTGTTTCATAATTCTAACATATTTGGTTCCTGTATTGTTCACATTTTATATACAGGTGTGCTAAAATTTAAAAAATGATTCTGGCGCCAAAAGGTTAATATCTCAATTCCATGAAAGTGCAATTACATATCTTTTTATCTTTATGACAAATATTTTAGCTGATGATGACCTTTTAAAGGACAAAACATGTTGCTTTAAATGATATATCCTGAATAGTGTTGACTGTTCAGTCACATTATAATTACATGGTAGCACAATATGGTATCTAACCTCAAAACTGGAAAAACAGATTGCATGAAGTGCATCTGTTTTTATTAAGTGGTTTGCACAAAAAGTTACCAGTTATTTTTATGTGAAGTTTAGTTACATAAATATCCATTTACGCAGTGTGGTTAATATAGAAACATCATACATGTCTGCACATTTTTAAAATGAGGAAAGATTCTGGCACTAAAAACAACCTTCAATCCACTGTGTGTTACTATCAAACATCGCCAAGTACAAGTCTTGAAACTTCTGCAGCAACAGAACGCAATAAAATCTTATCATGCGTGACAGTTCTCCAACATATCAGGGAAGGTAACAGTCCTTGAAACGCTGGAAAACTCTCACGCCTTGATGCAGCTGCCTGCTTGAGAAGATTTTTATTGAATCCCTGTGTAGTTCAGGCTAGCATATTCTGTCACTCCAGTTCCATTTTTCTTGCAAATTATACACAACTGCAGTCCTGACATCAGTTAAGGGCAAATTGTGACTAACAGGAAAGACATGAAACACTTTCCCACACCCATAGTAAAAGTATAAAAACTGTTTTATACGGCATATCCGGGGGAGATGGGTTGCCAGATATTACAATTTTCTGGGTATCAGAATGTCATATCAAATGTGTATCTCTGTGTATCTAGCACCCTCAAGGACAGACCTAACCCAATTTGTCACTTGATATCCCATCCTATTTTGCTGCTGCACTTTAAATCCGTTTTCATCACTACTTATATAACACGTCGTAAATATAATGTGAAAAAACAGAATACCAATATTTAACTCTCTTAATCACACAATACTGTGTTCACTCCATTTAACTACACACACATATTGGTGTCGCCATCTTCACTATTCACTTACATAATTTTACCCTGTAAACAACCATTCTTGATCAATTAAAATATTACAATACAAATTTAAACCTTACTTGTTATCATAAATAGTTTACTTTCATTCTTTATCTCTCTTCTGCACTTCACATGTCACCATCCACCATAATTTTGCCAGGGATGCTTACTCTCCACCCAGGTTCATCACTGCTGTTCCTCTGGCTATGAATGGAGATGCACATGGGACTTGAGAGGCTCCTGGAATATCTGTCGAATGTTTGCTTGCTTGGTGCATTGGTTTTGTTGCTGCAGGGAAGTGGAATGCAAAAAATGTAGCTGCATTACCTCCTGTGCCAAGTGACATGGCCGGCTTTTGGCAAACTTCAGAAGTGTAGAATATGCATCAGCAGCTTTACCCCAGGAAATTTTCTCTATGATGATTTCTTTGTCTGAAAATTCATTCTCAAGAGTTTTACTTTCAGAGCCTGAGTTCATAACAGTCTTCATTGGCTATGGTACGTGACACTTCAATTCCTTTACCTTCATCAATCCTCTCTTCTGCAACTACCTGACTCACTTCACCTTCAGCATTTGAGAGGTCCAGTTTATCAAATATCAACGCCATTTCATGAACTGTGTCTTTGTTGCAAACATTAAATACTGCAAAATCCTTTTTAACCATAGCACCTTCAGCAATCTTTACAGCTGGCCAAAATTTCCTCCAGCTTGGCACAGCATATTTGCTTTCAATGAATTCCACGAACATGGAACATAGAAAACTATATCTTTGATAGTGTAAGTGCACTTAAAGTCATCTACTGCTCCTTCATGATTCACAAACTTGCAGAGAACATCTTGCTGATAATAACACTTCATATTTTGTATGATTCCTTAGTCCATTGGTTGTATGAGGGGCATCACATTTGGAGGAAGGTACAGAACAGAAATATTTCCCAACTACAGTTTAAATTTATGACAGTGTGTGTTGTAATTATCAAGTAACTGTATGCATTTGCTGTCTTCAGGCATACCAATCTTGTGGAATTGTTCTTTCACCAAGTAAACGAGAGCATGGAAAAACCAATGCTTAAAATTCTTCCCGTCAATCCAGGAATTTGAATGCCCTGTGGACTCCACAGGTAAATGCATAATGAAAGTGTTCATGGACACTGGTATTTTCCAACAATTTCACACGAAGAGGGGATGGCATTGACCACCCACCCCTGTCTAGGACCAAGGTTAAGAAAGAATAAAAACTATACATCTACTCCCCCTCTGGGCCTTCATGGCCTGTTACAGGGTAAGCTATACCTCCGTCAATTTGCCAGTTACCCAAGATTTAACACTTCTACACTTTTGTGACAACAAACACCAACTTGGCGAGAACAAATACTCAGCCAATATAAAACAAAACAAATTTGGAAAAGCAGAACTCTTCAATGTTTTCTGTACAGCACTTCATGTTTCACGGCCTATTTGTGCATTTGGCTGTGCACAGTTACATCACATTTCAATAGTATATGCCAAATGTACAGAGTTACACCAGTTTCCAACAACATATAACTAGGAAATGCCTGGCTGCTGGTGGGGCCATCAATGCTGGACAGGTTTTGAGTACAGAGCTGGACACGGTGAGCTACCCTGGCCCTCGACATTGGAGGTCAGGCATGGGACTGACATTGTCACTTCAAAAAATTCAATTGTTTCAAAATCCCTGCAATGAAGATACCATGGCCCAAAATGGGGCTGAAGTGCCATAGAAGATGAAGAAAACTAGAAAACAAACGTTTCAGCATGTGTGTCTCAGCTGGCTATACTTGACAATATGGAAGTCGGTTCCTGTGCTTCTGCCACAAGCCATATTTTACACTTAGCAGGCCTTAACTATTGACTTTCCCTTAGTTCATACTCCATTTTATATCTTTTTTGGAGAATCTTAGCACAGCTCATTTTCCAAATATTCTTTGTGATCTTACTTATTTTACTGTACAAAATATTTAAGTACTAAGCAGAAACTGACTAAAGAGGGTCAAGAGTAAATGATCCAAAACCCACATCCAAAGATATTACCATTCCACAGAAAACCAAACTACCTGCAGCCCCATGGCACCAATGTACCAGTTCATCAGCCTCTGGTCGTGCTCTCCTACCAAGCTCATCCATTGCACATGGAAAATTGCCTGATGGACTTTGGAGACTCAGAAGATAATCAACACTTGATTTTACATCCTGTTCAGCAACTGGATCAGACTGAAGGTATGCAGGGAAAGACAGCAGCATCTGCAGGATACCAGACAGACCATGGGCTGCACCTGACATTAACATCAAAGTGTCGTTAACAAGTATACATCATGAAATTTGCGGTTTTCACAGTGGTGAAAATAAAGACCATGGTCTCCTGAGTTATAACGCCATGAACACACCATTTACCATAATAAAAAAAAAAGCCTTCTATCCACAAGTACACGATGCCAGACACTAGGATTAGTATCTTGTTGAAGCACTTGTACAGCTGAGTGTTAATTGCCCCTTACAATAAATTTATTTTCCTCTGCTGATTTTTAAATACCCACAAATTCACAAGTATTTACAGATTCTAAGAGATGAATAGCCATAATTACACAACCCTACACCTGCTTCAAGCATTTGCAAGCACACACACTTATACAAAAGCATACGCAATGATTCATAAGGACCCCCCATCCCAGTATTGTAATTGCCCACTGCAGTACCCATGATATGTACATCATGATCATGGCTAATGATGTCGCTGGTCCTAGCCAAGTTAAAGAACACTGTTAAGGCAAACCTTCACAAAGTGGAGAAAGGCAAACTGTGCTAAATGCTTTTATAAGTTTACGAACAGTAAATATTTTCCTTCATACTGTTTGTATTACATTAAACATAATCTTGAAGGTATTCCACTGACATGCCAATCATAGCAGCTGCAAGCAGAAAGCCCCATACTGCCAACCAAACTTCTGACTGGTTATGGTGTTTATGGCTGTGTGGCTATGGACCACCTTCCATACACTCCCAAACTTGCACCCCAAAATTTCCATCAGTTTTTTGGCCATAACAAGCTTCTAGCTGCCAAGCAATTTGCAAGCTGTCACCTCCTGGCTACAGACACATGACACAGATTTCCTCTGTGCTAGGATACAAATCTTGATGCCTAAGTGGGACAAATGCTTACATGTCCATGGTGATTAAGTGCAGGCCTGATGTGTATCACCTGCTACCCTTGTGTCATGTACGCATTAAAATCAGGAAACTTTTCTCAGCATCAGATTGCTTATTATCTTACTTCATGAAATACCCTTGTACAAACTGCTGTAAAATTTAAGTTCCCAATGCGCTGTTATTATCACCATGTCATAGTAGGTTTAATCATGTCGAACCAGAACATACAACCTGATACCCATCACTTCTCTAATTCCATCTGTTTGAAATTTTATAAAAGTATTATCATTAACTGACTATACACTCTAGCATTTGGTGAGAACTTCAGGTTCACAATAACGCATATTTTATGTTTGAACTGGCAGCCGTTTGAATATTGTGTAGCGAAAAATTAACAAACTGTGGTCAAATAAAAGCTAATTATTGATAGCATTACATAAAAGGGAAAGAATGACTTCTCTCTAGGTATGTTTTGCCCATTTTGCTTTAATAAGGGACGGTAATGAACAAAAATATTTTAATACCATTAGTGACAATCACCTCTACCGTTAACACAAATAATTTTTGCCTTTTCAACAACAAATACAACAAATTTCATCTCCATTTAGTTAGAAACAACTTATTCATATTACAGGTGTAGATAAAAAAAAAAGAGCAGAATAAGCTCAAATCCTTCCCCTGAATCCAACCTGAATATAGAATATATAGAATGCCTTTCTTCATTCCGTACTAGTTGATTTGATATAAATAATATCGACTGACCAAGATACTCCACATTGTAATAGGAATACATCAAAGGACATGGACTTCTATGATGTTGAGCATATTTTTGTCCTGATTCCACAATACATTTGCAGAGTTCATTAATATCCTTTTCTGGGAATGTTCCTTTCCCAAAGACTTTTTCCAGCCACAAGACACCAGACAGATATCCAGCTCTACCAACAAGTAACTCATCACCACCACAATGAAGGAAGTTGAGAGGTTTACAGTTTGCAGCTGAATCAATGTAGGCTTTCAAATAACGACCAGCATTATTTTTGTCACCTGGAAGAAAAGTAGTGTAACTAATATTATGTTGGACACTTTACATGTGTATGAATTCTTATGAAACAAAAATTATGCATTTTAGTCTTGTAGTGAATGTTGCCACACATAAGCACTCTAAAGAAGTTAAAATACACTGTTAGCCCATTGAAAATTTGTTTCTTATCTTGAATGGGCAACAGCTGCTTTACAGTATTCACATACAAGATCTCACTGGGGGGGCCACTCCTTCAATTCATAAAGAGAAGTATGCAGAGGCAGTGCATCAAATTATTTTACGACTGAATTGTGAATGAAAAAAGCAATGTATGGAATTGGCTATAGCCAAATTTAAGGAACAATCCTGGCATTTGCCCACATGAAATGACAAAAATCACAAGAAATTGCAACTGGCTATCACCCTAATACAAATCACTCTTGTCAGCTCTCATATTTGCTCTGCGCAATGAAAATGAACATTATTAAAACACAAGTAGTTACTAGTGAAATTTAAGCTTTTTAAGCAGGCTTATTATAGTCTGGATGGTTTCCACTTCTCCTTTTCCTACAATATATGTTCTGAATCTACTAAACCTTAGGGCAGGAGCGTACAACTTCAACCCACACGAGAGTCACATAATTCGTTAAAGACATGCCTGCCTGAGTGGCCAAACTTTTGTGTATGTACATCAAACGGGATGGACTAAATTCACCAGAACGCCATTATTGACAAACTACAAATTATGCTAAAAGTACAGTTGAATAACAAGGTAGCAGGCCTTACTAAACTCGATAGAACACAAAGAAATATTCGGTTTACTGTATGCTGTCTTAAAAATGTCAGGTTGTAGCTCGCAAACATTTTCTCCGCTAATAAAACTGTCGTATTATGTTCTGTAAACCTATTATATTATCTTTGTTAAATTGTAGTAAAACTATTATGGTGACCGAGGCCGCACGTTGGCTTCCCCTGCCCTAGAGTATTGGCGATGTTACAACTGGTTTCAGTTCGTTGCTTATTAGAAATTCCTGGTAGTTAATACACACCTACTGCATGGTACACAGCCGCTGTAATTGCATAAATGCCAGCATTTCCAAGTACAAATGCAGATATCTGGGATTTGTCACGCTTCTTGGAATCCGCATAAGCCAGTGCTGGCCTAATATATTCTAGACCTTTCTCCAAAAGCTCAGATTTTTCACCAACAAACGTTGGTGATAAGCTCATATGATAAAACATATAACCAATTCCTGCAACACCAACATACAATCCACCATCTGCAGCTTTGACAGATGGCTTTTGTCGGTCTGTGATAATGTTTACAGTCTGTTGTATCTGCGAATTCAAATTTTTGTCTGCAAATGTTTCATAACCCACTTGGTAATCTTGCAGGGTGTTAACAAAGTATCTGTTCGAATAACTCATTGAGGCAGACTTGCGTAACTTTCGAATTCTGCAATCCAGAACTTTAACGACTACCCAACACAACCACCTCACACCCTTCGCACGTAACATGCGCGTTTTCTGTTCTCTGTGCGTTGCACCACAGATTAATATCACGTATTATCTATATCATGGATCAGAGTTATTTATATCATCCTGGTACACCAAGCATTTTAGCTCCTTGTACCACTCACACTACCCACTCATCCGTAGGCTAGCATTCGTGAACTTAACTTGGATCAGAACATGGATCTGAGGTAATCGGTCAACGTTACATACAATAGAGGACATTATCGTTCGTTAAATGCACCACGGTTGTCACGGCTTACGTACATATTCATTCATATCCAATAGTGGACATCAATTATAGAAACTACTTGTACACTATACGGTTGTCCCATACGACTTTGGAACACTATTCAAACTAAATAAAAAGTACTAACAATCCAAATTCCCCCATACGCAATGCTTCTACTCAGAGTAGGCTATGGCTTGATGTAATTCTATAAGGTTGTGGGTGTGGTTTTCAGAATACGGTTCTAATTAATCTCCACATTGTTAGAACAATACAAATCTGGATTAATTACTACATAGCATGTGTAGCAGAACACTTTTTTAATTTTTTTTTTACCAGAGAGATAAATGTTTCTACTTCGCGGTCCGTAGACTGTTTTTGTTGCTGCAATAGGTTGTATCTTTTGCGGCTCTTTATATTCGCGAAATCCAACACGTCTATATAACGTGCAGATTATTTTTGTGAATACGGGTTGTAAATTTTGCTATGATGGAACCTAGTCAATAAATAAAATTAATTCCACCCCTCAAATGTAGACAGAAGTTCGGAGGATAATTATTCATAAATATTATCCAGTATTAAAAATGGCGCTTCGTGCCAACATGGGGTCGATCGTACTAAAAAGTTTATCAGTGCTGCTTGGAATATTTTTTATATTTGTTGGGGTAATGAAAATTACCTCACAAGTCAGTAAAGACCTTCATAAAGACCTGGTACGTATTTCTGTGCATTTGATGAGCTGTATAATGGTATACAGTACTATTAAATTATACTCAATATGGATGTGTTGTATTCCCCTGGCACATCTGTAACCCGTTAAGCTGATTCGTATCACATATAATCATCCACGCAGGGGATCCAATAATGCCGTCAACAGTGTCATCCTGGTATATTGTGTAAATAATTTGTACCCGTAATTTTTCAAATGTGCTTGTGTGGTGCAGAGGTACGTAAGTTAACTTTAGCACAATGTCCTTGGCAGTGTGCCGTGGCCAGCACAAAGTGTGTTTTCTAAACTAAATCTAAAATAAAGGGCAATGTGTATATGCAGCTATTTTTAAGTAGCATTTCTTTTTGTCTGTCACTGCTTTTTTTCGTGTTGTCAGGTGAGTGTGTAATTGAGACAACCATTTTATATAGCTTGACACAATATTTATTTACACTTTAGCTGAATATTGCGTGATTTCAGGCTTCCGCCGCCAAGTACGTGAGTTCTCCGCTCTGCGGGGCATTACGCAGTAGGGCAACAACCTATCAGTCAGACTGACCGGAAGGTTATTGTCCCGAAACGTAGGAAAAGAGTTACCACCATGCGCTGCGTAATATCTGAGAAGAGCGCAGATCTCAAGTTCATAATTTTTACACCGTCTTTACAACACAAAAGCGAACATCTGCTCAAAAAAAATGACAAACAGAAATTACTTCATGGGTCAGTTAATTGTGTGCTGCTCCTTTCTTTGTTTTGATATGAGCTTAATCGATTTTAGAAGTTGCAGAATGGATCACCAACTACAAGAATGACGATGGGTTGTAATGAGATACAAAAGCATGCCTTGGTCAGGTTTTAATCTATGATTGCATGAGGTGAAGCAAAACTCATCACTCTGTAATTCTTGTCATACTGTTGGTGTTTTCCATACTGACCTATGTGTGTATATTACTTTATGAATTAATAGAGATGGAAAGAACATGAAATATGAAAATGATTTTTGCTGCTGTGTTTTCTTTTAGCTCCTTGAAAATCCCGAAGGTAATATAACTGCACAGGATAATCTGCATTGTTTCATAATTATGAAACATACTGATAACATTATGAAATATGGCCCTTCTCAAGATTTGGTATGAACTGATGGGTTTCCATTTTATTTAGAGCTGTATAATCATACAGTTTAATGTGAAATGTTCAACAACCCACTAAGTTTACATTCCTTGTCTGCTATGACTGAAAGGGGTAGGAAATATGTAGGCAAGTTATTGTGTTTCCCTTCCAGTGTTCTAATAAATTTCTGTTGCATGCTGTCAAGTTAAGTGTACTTATTGACAGATGGTTGTGATGTTATAAGACAGTGAAGCTATATTTTTACTGTAGGAAAACAACATGTCACATATCCTTTACATGTAATATTTCTTTCCTTTTGTTCCAGAGAAAAGAATATGTAAAATATGCAAAAGTATTTCCACTGTCAGAAGCACTAGATTTTAAAGTGCCATCTAAGTGGTATCGAAGGACAGTAGGCACGCTCGAAGTTATATGTGGTTTGGCAATGGCATTCATTCCGAGCAGTATGTACCTGTTTATCAGATGTTATGTTGTTTAAATGTTTGCTTCTCCAGATGTATTCTGAATTGTGCTACTGAAGAAATGAGCTGGTTCTATCAGTTATTCTATCACCACAGTCACTTAGAAATGTCTAGAGAATTGCCATTCTTGTTCATTTTTATATTTAATCGGTAACTTCATTACTTTTGTTCTTCATACTGTATTGTAAAATAACTTACACACCAGTAAGTTGATCATTAGTGGTTGTTTTGATAGCTGTTGAAGTCAGATGACTTTTTATGGTAATCCATAACCATAAAGATGATGAAGATATGTTTAAGATAAGAAGCTGTATTTGTTCTACTAGCTATAAAAATATTCAGAATATTAATTACCATAATAATGACCAAGATCTTTTGAGCTTAATTTTTCAATCACAATTAAGGAATTTTACCTCATTACATTGACTCAGTAGGGGACCATGGTGGCACACTGGTTAAGGTGCTGTGCTACAAATCGGAAGGTCGCTGATTTGATCCCAGCTGGTGTCATTGGGATTTTTATTGACATAAAATCCTTCCGATCGCACTATGGCCCTGGGGTCAACTCAGCCTCCAAAAGAAATGAGTACCAGGAGCATTTCCTGGGGGTAAAGGCGGCCAGTGCGTAGTGCTGACAACCTAACCACCATCCTGTGCCGTTGTCATGAAATCTGGGAACCTTAACTTCCTGGAACCCTCTGGGTCACTCCAGGCCTGTAATGGGGACTGCTTTACCTTTACATTGTCTCATTAACAATTGCCTGAGGTTATATCACCAAAATATAAGGGGCGTTCAAAACAAAACAGATGAGTTAATGTGCTCTGTGCCTCCCAGATTTCCTCATATACATTTCTTAACTGGACATCATCTAAAGGATCGTGAATTAGACTGTATTTTTTGTGCATTATAATCTCACTACAGAATTCTGTCAGTAGTCCCTTCAGAAGGGAAGAATAATTATTTTTGTTCATGAAACTCTTTTGTATACAAATACTAATTTAAATGCATTTTGTAAAGAACAATGCATAAAGTATGCTACACATCTCATCTACAAATATTTGTGTATTCTCTGTTGATAGATCTCCAAGTGGGAACTTTGTGTATTGGAATACATCCTCAACTTTCTGTATACTAATACTTTCAGAATTTAATATTTGCGGTGATGTAAATATAAACTGTCTTAACCAAAACTATAAAAAACAACAATTAGATGGCACAGTGTATTTTCCAATGAGAATCCAAACTCACTCAACTTCAGCAGTTGACAGTATTTTTATTGGATAAATTTAAAAATGGAAATTAAACCACATGTCCCTAGACCATGATGCCCAGATATCTTTAATATACAAATTGTAATAAACTGCAGTCTGTCAGAAAAATTAATAAAGCCTCTGGCTTGGAATTTCTGACTGATTTGAGTTATGAATCTTGGGACAACATTTTTGTTTAGGATTTTTTATTGTAGTTTTTCCTTTAAAAAATTACAGTCTAAACATAGTAACAAAGATCAGATAGCAACTGGTGTAAAGACACCATGTCTTTACAAAAAAGAACTTTATTTGAACAGTAGGAATATTACCACCCCAAATTGGAAAGTCATTATAAATCTTATAGCAGGATTTTGTCAAATGTTCACTACAATATCAAGATTTAAATTCCAACAATAAAATGAGCATGGAATATAAAGTGTGAAACGGGCAGAAAATTGAGTAATAATGTTAACATCTTTTAAATATTGATGGAAAATTAAGTAATAATAATCATGATTGCAAACTCGTTTAATACCTGTTTTTCAACGTAGCTGATGAATTGATTGCCAACAGTGCAAGTGACAACAGTGGAACTGTAAAGAATAATAATTCACTAAATTATTTGCTGCAGACTTTCAAGCATCCTTTCACTAATATAGAATTTGCTTATGTGCCACATACTTAAAAGCTAAAAACTCACATGGATATGACAGTTTTGGTAAAGATGTTAAGATTAAGTAGTCCATTTATCAGTTCACCCTTAACTTACACATTTAATAAGTCACCATCCTTAGGTATGTTTCCTACTCAATTTTATCACGGAAAAATCATACTGACCAATTAATGGCTAAACTAGGTAATGCATGTTATGCAATCAGGGCTGTCAAATCTTTTATGTCACACAGAACATTAAGGATAATTTATTTCTCTTATGTCCTTTTTGTTATGGCATACAGTATAATTTTTTAGGGTAACTCAACCTATAGCAGTAATATTTTTAAGTTTCAAACAAGAAAATATATAGTCATTATGAATTCTGAAAGTATAGAAGATACTTGTCTAGGATTACTTAAGAAACTGAATATTCTTTCATTACAACCATGATATATATTTTCCGTTTTAATATTTGTGACTAAGAACAGGAATCTGTTTAAATCCAATCTTGAGATCCATGGTATTAACCCAGACACGATACTGATTTACATCCCTCCTTCATCAAGTGTAACAGTGTTCCGAAAAAAGGAGCTTTATATTTTGGAATCAAGGTTTTTTAATCATTTACCATCTAGCGTTAAAAAATTTGTCTCCTGAAGAGAAACAATTTAGACTTGCTTCAATAAGTTTTCTCCTTATGAACTTACTTTATATGTATATTGGATGAATATTTTAATGGGAAATTGCCCAAAGATCTTGGTTCATTGCAAATTTATTTTACAATTAAATTTTATAATATTTAATAAACTTTATAACTCTGTTCATTAACTCTAGGTAAATATATGTCTTATTGTTTACTGATGTAAAATTTTATATTTGTATATTAATATTCAGATTTTATTACTTGTTATAAATTTGATGTATGCTTTCTATAGGCATGCATAAGTACATAATATTGACAGTTTCTGTATCCAAAAGGTTTCTTTTAACTTGTTAGGATCCGTGGAATGTGATGGAATGAATAAACACCAAAATCACTGGGTAATTCACATTGTCCATTCATCCATCACCATGTTTTTTGTAAACTAATAGTAATAGTGAGAAAGTGTAAATAGAAACATTCATTTTAAGAAGGAAAACTTGCAAGAATGATTACGTTTCTTTTTTTTTAGGTGCATGAATTCAAATCCAAATGAATTTACTCTCTCATTAATGTTATATGTTCTAGAGCAAATCCATTGCTCAGGGAAAGCTCAAAGTAGTGTCATTTGTAGGATAAGGAAAAAACCCAAAGTGGCTCTATTGTTGGAATGTGGGGAAAATTCTGGTAGACAACTGCGATCACACTCGAGGAAACCCAAAGCATCATTTTTTTTTTTGACGTTAAGGTGACCATGCATCATGATAAATTCTTATAATAAAACTAACGAAATATACTAATTTCTCAAATTTATTTTTGGAATAAAACTCTACATGTTTCAGACAGTTCCTCTGTCCATCATCAGTAGTTTTTCACTGTACACACAGCATAGGTATATGGAACCAGTTCCATCC
>Ga0123352_10013831_pt1 | contig 12820 bp, 13 predicted proteins | sample TergutLab28metaG_FD_89700 | JGI IMG/M metagenome (GOLD analysis project Ga0123352, IMG submission 89700) | Labiotermes labralis P1 segment gut microbial communities from Petit-Saut dam, French Guiana - Lab288 P1 | ecosystem: Host-associated > Arthropoda: Insects > Digestive system > Gut ... | reverse complement strand
GGCGTGGGATAACTCCTCCCCCAAATAATCCTGCCGCAAGTCGGCATGGGCGTCGTAGTGAATAATATGCAGGTCGGGGTATTTTTTTGCCATAGCACGTATTGCACCAAGGGTAACAAGATGCTCGCCGCCTATCATCATTGGAATTTTGCCCATTTCCAAAATTTCTGATGTAGCTTGCTCTACAATGTTAAGCATAGCAGACGCACTTCTTCCATACAGCTCTAAATCCCCTGCATCGTAAACTTTTGCATCTTCTTCCAAGTCTTTGTCCAAATATGGGCTGTATGTTTCCAGTCCGTATGATTCCGCACGCATTGCCGCAGGCGCAAAGCGTGAACCCGGGCGGTTTGACGTTGTGCCGTCGTATCCTGCGCCAAAAATAACGATTTGTGCCTCATTGTAATTTGCATTGCATCCTAAAAATGTTTGTATATTACCCGTCTTGTTCAGCATCACTTTTTTTCCTCCTAAAATGCTCACCAACTCCGCTTGCTACTGCAATAGCAACAAAAACCAAGCTCTGCCCTAAAAGACCTCCCAAATAATTTGGTGTAAAATCATAAAACAAAATGCCCTGAAACCACATAAAGCCCATTAAAACTGACATCATAACTACATATGAAATTATGTAGCACAACCATGTTGCAATCTTTAGCTTTTTAGACATAACAACAGCAATAACGCACACAAAAATCGTTACGATGTTGTTAAACACCTCTTGATGTGATATGTCAAGATTTCCCCTTAAAAACGCAATTATTAATCCTATAATGGTGAAAATAGTAAAAAGTTTGCTGCTGAGGGATAATGCTTCTTTAAGGGTTGAAAGAGTTTCATTTTTCCGCATAGTATCTCCTGAACTCTGCAATACACGCTATTCTAATCCGTGTCTGTGTCTTATTGATTGAATAATAAGAACTTCTAAATCATTTAAAGGTAAAATTGGTGTAAGAATTTCATCAGGCATACCAAAAATAGTTGGGTTTTGATTCCAGTAAGGATATTGGTGGTGTGCGTACCAGCTCTCTATATCATTCCAATTAGGTGCGGCAATAAGTTCTTTTTCCGCACCACCATTAGTGAATGTCAAGAGATAATAACCAAAAGCACCGCCATACTCTATATTATAGTGAACGATAACCCTTCTTTCGCTGTCTGCAAAAAATGACGGCGACCTGTTAAGGTGGATTACTGGCACATACTCCCCCTCCACAAAGCGATACACCCTAGGCGAAGCAGGGCCGCCAAAGCCAAGACCAGCGATATAAACAAGAATTGTCGGTATTCCATCACCATCAAAGTCATAAAGTGAAAAACCAAGAGGCACAGTCGAGTGCTCAAAATACGACGGGGGCTCTATTTGCTCCCCATAGCGGTTAAACCACGCGCCATACAACATTTCGTACGAAGCCAATGCCCCAGAATCCCTGCTAAAGCCAAAGTCAAAAATGGTGTGCAATGGGTACAAAAAGTCCTCTATCGCCTGCGTTACATCGGCATTCCAAAGATTATTTGACGCATGGTTGTAATCAGATGCGTTAGAGCTATTGTCAGCAATGACGCTACCTTCCGTTGTGCAACCGACAGAGAGCATAATCGCACCTAAAATTAAAATTATAAATAGTTTTTTATTCAACGCCTTTTTTTCTTCCTCTCTCTAAAGTGCTGCATCCACGCAAGTCCCACCATGATAGCAAAAATTAGCGAGCTCGTTCCCCAACTGAGCAAATAATCAGCACCAGTGCGTGGCTCAAAAACTTGCCCAAGTATCCAAGTGATGCCCAAAACAAAGCCCACGAGAAAAGTATAAATCAAAATATATTTGACCCATAACTTGATTTTGAGATGGTTAAAAATAAACAGTGCAATTATGCAGATTATTATGGTTGACAAATTGCGCAGAATTGTCTCGTGGGAAATATCGATGTTTCCACGTATAAAAGACAGTGTGATGTCAAAAATTGTTACAGCTGTAAAAACTTGGCTGCTCATCACAAAGGCACCCTTGAGGAATTTAAACCAATAAGATTTCCCCATGGCTATGCTTCATCCAGCATTTTCAACACATGGTTCGGCAAAGCAAAAGAGCCAAGGTGCAGGGTGGTATTGTAATACATGGTGTTTAGCGAAAGTGCTTTCCACTGCTCTCTTTGCATATCACGGGTTGGATGCAAGGTTTTTGAACCAAAGCCAAAAAGCCAATGCCCTCCAGGGTATGTTGGAACATGGGCTTGATACGCCCTTGCTATTGGGAAGCTGCCTTTTATGCGGCTAAACGCCCTTTGCATGGATGCAATATCTTGGGCGTAAAACGCACCGCCAAGCTGGTTAACCATTATGCCGCGCTCTGTGAGGGCATTGTAGCAGTTGCCATAAAATTCTTTGGTAAAAAGCCCTTCGCCCGGCCCTATTGGGTCTGTAGAGTCCACCACTATAAGGTCATAAGCATTTGTGTGTTTGCGTACAAAGCGTAGCCCGTCTTCATAGTAAAGGTTAAGCCTTGGGTCGTCCAAACGGCTTGCAGTAAATGGTAGATGCTCACGAGCAGCATCAACTACCATTTTGTCAATTTCCACCATATCCATGCGCTTTATGCCGTCGTACCTTGCAAGCTCCCTCACCATGCCACCGTCGCCCGCACCAATTATTAATACATTTTCAATATTAGGATTGACCGCCATTGGAACATGGGCAAGCATGTCGTGATACACAAATTCATCTTGCTCAGTAAGCATTGTAAAGCCGTCCATTATCAAAATGCGCCCGAATTCCGTAGTTTCGTAAATGTCAATGCGCTGAAAGTCACTTTGACCGTGAAAAAGCTGTTTTTCTAGCTTAATATCCAGCTTTACTGCTGGTGTGTGAATTTCTGAAAACCACAATTCCATTGTAACCCCTCCTCAATATTACTGTTGGCTATTCCATTTTTCGTTAAACTCGCTGGCAGTAATTCCGTAATGAATTTCGTTCCAGTATTTGCCTTTATGATAGATGTTTTCTCTTCTAGTGCCTTCGTACTTGCAGCCGAGTTTTTTCATCATTGTTTCAGAGGCGATATTGCCTTCGACAACAAAAGTATTGTATTTGTGCAAGCGTCTTTCGTTAAAAGCGTAATTTAAAATAATTTTCATTGTAAAAAAGCCGTAGCCTTTTCCTCTGGAATTTCGGTCTACCACAATACCGATGCCAAAAGTTCCGTTTCTTTCATCAATAGAATTTAGATACGCACCACCGACTTTTTTGCCATCAAGAGTTTCGGTTGTGAATGCGAAGTTTCTGCTTTTTTCTGTATTTTCAATAAAATTGCACCAATGCTCTTTAGCATTTTCTTCATTTCCAGGCAGTTCTATTTCGTTGTCTAGAAAAAAGCGTGCATCGCTGTCAAAATAATTATAGTAAAACATATCCCAATCATCCGCTGTTGCGCGCCTTAATCTTACCTTTTCGTTTTGCCAAAAATAATTTGAATAATCAATTTCCATACAAAATTCCTTTCATGCCAATTTCACTTTTAGAACCAGCGGTCAATAAGCTATCGCATGGCTTCCAAGTCCGCACAATCCATTATTGACTGCTGGTTCTAAATTATTTCAAACGTAAACACAACGGGGCTCTCAATATTTTCACTTAAAGGTGATATATCTACCGATTTAATCCTGAGCTTTATCCCCAACGCCTTTTCAAGTTCGTACAATCTCCCGCCTGCACACCTTTCAAAATATAATTCTACATTAGGCGGCGGAGTAATATACTTTCCTTCCCTAGCGCGCTTAAAATATCCATGTGTGCATTTGAAAGATAGGGTTAGTGTGTTGTCGTCATTTAACACAGGCTTCCACCTGCCAAAAATTTTAGCAAAAAGCGTCATTCTCTCGTCAAGGTCTAGGTGGGCGTTATGGATTGCAAAGACTTTGCGCTCTTTGTCAGCACCAGCACCATTGCATCCGCCCTGTGTTTCATATAGCTTAAACCGCTGCTCTTTGGTAAGGTGTTCGTACATCGCTTTGCAAAATTCGTCATCCCATTCGGGGCGGAAACTTGTAAATCCTACAAGATTAGGTCCAAATTGTTCTTGATATTTTTGCACAATGCCTTCAAATACGGGCAATACATCTTCGGGTATCCCGTTTTTCTTTTTTTGCATTGCTCTTAACATGCTTACCATTGAGCCAGCCTCCACGTGAATTTTTTCTATTTAACCACCAATATTTTTTCTACATCTGGGTCTTGCGTGCCGCTTAAACTACATCCCTTTTCTTTGGCATATTTAATATAGTCCAAAGCCTCGGCAGTAATAAGCTCCCCAGGGGCAAGAACGGGTATGCCGGGGGGATAACACAGCACAAGCTCACCGCTTATACGCCCTTTGCTTACGGCAATGTCGATAAGTTCTTTTTCGCCGTAGAATGCTGCTTGCGGGGTTAGCACCAATTTAGGATGGGTGTATTCGTAATTTAACATCCCTTTTGGGTCTTTGCGGTGGTTGCGCACCACCTCAGAAAGAGCAGAGCAAAGCCGCTCTATATCCTTTTTGCTGTCCCCAACGCTGATATAGGCTAGGATATTGCCAATGTCCCCAAATTCAATTTGAATGTCGTAATCGTCCCGCAGAATGTCGTAAACTTCAATGCCCGCCAAGCCTGTTTTAAGCGTGTTTATTGACAGTTTTGTTGCGTCAAAATCGTAAATGCTGCTGCCATTTATAATTTCTTTGCCAAAGGCGTAAAAGCCGTCTATATGGTTCATTTCATCACGGGCATAGCTGGCGTAATCCATCACTTGCTTAAAAATTTTTTTGCCGTTTAGCGCAAGGTTTCTGCGGCTTATATCAAGGCTAACCATTAGCAGATACGACGCTGATGTGGTTTGGGTAAGGTTAATTATTTGGCGCATATATCCTTCATCCACACTTTCACCAATTAGCAAAAGGGAACTTTGTGTAAGTGAGCCGCCGGATTTATGCATAGAAACCGCTGCCATATCCGCCCCTGCCGCCATTGCAGACATAGGCAAACCATCCCCAAAATAAAAATGCGTGCCGTGGGCTTCGTCCACCAAAACCAACATGCCGTGGGCGTGGGCAAGCTCCACCACCCCTTTAAGGTTGGAGCAAATGCCGTAATATGTGGGGTTGTTTAACAAAATCGCCTTTGCGTCTGTATTTTGCTCTATTGCCGTCTTAATGTCGCCAAAGTCCATTCCAAGTGATATTCCAAGCTCTTTGTGGGTGTCGGGGTAAATATATTGCGGCACAGCACCCGAAAGTATTAGAGCAGTCGGCACGGACTTGTGCACATTGCGGGGCAAAAGGATTTTGTCGCCTGCCTTGCACGCCGCAAGTATCATCGCTTGCACGGAAGATGTCGTGCCGCCGACCATGAAAAAAGCTGAGCTTGCACCAAAAGCCGCCGCCGCAAGCTCTTCTGCTTCTTTTATAACAGAAACAGGGTTGCCGAGCAAATCCAGAGGCTTCATACTGTTTACATCCATTGCAAGGGCTTTTTCGCCTAAAAAAGCCGCCAAGTCTGGGTTGCCCCGACCCCGTTTGTGACCGGGAACATCAAAAGGCACCACACGACGGCGGCCTAGCTCTTGTAAGGCTTGCATAAGTGGTGCCTTTGTTTGGTCAAAAAAGTCAACGGTCAAATACATTCACCCCGCTAAAAATCTCAATCATTTCTTGTCGTAGGCTGTTTGTTATATCAAGCCGCTTTTTGGGCTCTATTTCATATGCATCAGTTTTAAATAAATAGTCTTGCAGGTCTACATTTTTAACCATCATTTTTGTGTGAAACAAATTGTGCTGGTACACGTTCATGTCAACAGCATCGTAAATATCAAGAGTTTTTGTGTCAATATAATCTTGTATGCTGGTCAAATTATCGTCCAAAAACACCTTTTTGCCCGACATGTCGCGGGTAAAGCCCCGCACGCGGTAGTCCATGGTAATAATATCGCTGTCAAAGCTGCTTATAAGGTAGTCAAGTGTGGACAGCGGCGTTATTTTGCCGCATGTTGACACATCAATATCCACCCTAAATGTAGCGATTTTTGTTTCTGGGTGAAATTCGGGGTAGGTGTGTACGGTGATGTGGCTTTTGTCAAGATGCGCCACAACTGCCTCTGGCGTTGGGTTTGCCCTAATGGCCTCTTCGGCAACCAAAATAGTAACCGACGCCCCCTGCGGGTCGTAGTCTTGTTTGGCAATATTAAGGACATGCGCACCTATCATATCCGTTACATGCAACAAAATATTTGTGAGGCGTTCGGAGTTATATTCTTCATCAATATATGCGATATAGTCCTTTTTTTCACGTTCGTTGCCAACATAGCAAATATCGTAGATATTAAAGCTCAACGACTTGGTAAGGTTGTTAAACCCGTACAATTTCAGTTTATCAGCCAATGCCATTTGCCCCACCTCACAAAAGTAGTTAAAAGAAACCCCAAGCTAGTTACTTCCAGCTTGAGGCCTTTCGTGCAGTCATTATACGACAGAGTCAAAGTTTTGTCAAGACTTTTTTGCAAAGCAAGTTTAGAAAACATCGCCTATGTAGGGGCGGTACTCCATGTATTAAATTTGAATTAGCATTAGGTACAAAACAGTGCTTGTTTGACCGCAAACACTGTTTGTTTTTGTTTTTGCGGCATTTAAATAAAATTTTTCATTCATATTTTTTAGCTTTTTGCCGAAATATATTTTGTGGGGTATTTGGACGGATGACGGAGGTACAAAGATGACTAATGCCGGTATGAATGGAATTAATGTGAATAGATTAGGGGTTGCCCCTCGCAATGTTGGCAATAATGCAGGGCGTGGCGGGCTTAATTTTGGTGCTGTCGGCGATATTTTTTCTGCTGTTATAACACAAAAAAATGCTAATGGGACTACATTTGAGCTTGCAGACGGACGCAGTTTTTCCACAAAAGGCGATGTATTGGGCAATATGGGCGATACTGTTTTTTTTGAAGTTGTAAACAATGACGGGAATACTGCGTTAAAGCAGGTTTTTCCTAATATAGATGGACAAAACTTTCTCGGAAAACACATGTCTTTGCAAAATTTGCAAGATTTGATGATACAAAAAGACTACGCAAAACCGACCAGCAGCTTTTTGGATGTAGAAGCCATCACCCAAGAGAAATTGGACGAACGCCAAAGGGTAAATGATGCTGCAAACCGCATGAAGCGTGGCATTGGACGTATTGCCGCAAATGCCCATTCTGCGGCGGCGGCACAGCTTGCTGCCGAAGGTATTAGTATCGAAAAAATGCCTGTTGATACATTGGGTGGGGTTGTGTCCCAACTAGAAGGGGCTCAGGCAAACAATGAGGCACGTGTTTATGAAGAGTTGACGCAAAAGCTGGCGAATGTAAGCGGGCTTAATGACGGACAAATTACGCAGGCTTTGGGCAATGAAGCAGAGCTTACTTTGGATAATTTGTATGTTTACAAACATAGCGGAGCAAAAACGGGCGGTGAATCTATTTCACAAAATGAATGGCAGCAGTTGCAAGCCGATATTGCACGTTTTTTAAACGAAAATGACTTGGACAACAGCCCCGAAAATTTGGCACGTGTCCGCTTATTGCTTGACAATCAAGTGCCTCTTAATATTGAAAATTTTGATAAGCTAATGTTTTTGCAAGATATTGACGGCAATGTAGACGCAAAGGCAATTTTACCGTATGCCTTGGAAGCGGACGCCGCAGGTAAGCCTCTTGGCGAACTTAATATTTATAATGCTCAAAAAAATGCGTTGCTGATGGCGGAAACCCGTCTTGCAATGTCCTATGAAGCCAATGCGGCACTTTTGGGTACAGAGCTTGAAATGGACTTGCAACCGCAAATTGACGCAGTAAAAGCCCTTAAAGAGCTGGCGGCAGACACCCCAGAGAATATTGAAAAAGTTGTTGAAGCAACCAAAGCGGTTGCGGCTTTGCCCCAAACAAATTTGGCGGGCTTGGCTGCTATTGCACAAAATACGCTGGACTTTACGCCTATTGCGTTAAATAGTCACAATGCTGCTGCACAATACGACCAAAATGCAACTATGGTTAGTTTAAAATACGGTGATACTTTCGCAAAAATTGCAGAGCAATTTGCCCCTATGCTCCGCAACATGGGCTTTGCGGATGATGCTTACACCATCCGTGCCGCAAAAGTGCTAACCGCAAATAATATGGATATTAATGCTGAAAATTTAGCAAAAATTAAAGACATTACAGCAAAAATTGAGGACGTGCAAACAAAATTGCACCCAAGAATAGCCGCCGCCATGGTCGTAGACGGAATGACCCCTCAAAATATGCAAATGGACGATATTTTGCAGTATATAGAACAACACAATGAAGAATACGGCAAAAGCACAATGGAGCAACTGCTTGAAAATATTGCGAAAATGGATAAAGAGGGCGATGTGCCGCAAGAAGTGCGTGAAACCGTTATGCAAGTTTATCAAATGTTGTACAAGGTGAGCAAAAACAATAGTGCAGGTGTTGGCTTTGCTGTAAATGCAGGCATTGACTTGACATTGGAAAACCTTATGGAATTTTCAAAGAATTTTGATGCTACCAAAGCACGCAGCAATGCAATAAATTACGCTGTAACAGACGGCGTTTATTTTGCCAAGCATTTGGTCAGCTCTTTTGCCCAAAGTGCCGCACCAAAGCCATTGGCGGCTTTTGTTGCACAAAAGTCTTTGCAAGACCCATTAGCAAAAAGCGTTGAAAATTTGCAAGAAATAGTAAAAAATATGCCGACTGATGAAGCTATTGATATAGAGCGGGTGAATGACGCAGTCAAAGAGCTGTCCGCCGCTAGCAAGGATGCATTGCAAAGCCTTGCCGCCGTTGGCGTACCCGTAACCCTTGTGAATTTGCGCCAAATGAAGGCATTGAAGGACAAAAAAATGGAAAATGATGTTGCAGAGCTTGACAACGACACAGCAAGCGAAATTTTGAGCGTCTTACCAAAGGCCGATTTTGAAAGCATTGATGCCATTCAAGCCGCAAGTGATTTGGAGCAAGCCGCCGAAATTCTTATGGATGAAGCTGTTGAAACAGGCGACACCCAAAAAATCAGCCAGCTAGATATTATTTTACAACAACTTGGCTTTCGTGAAATGATGTTAGAAAACGACCGCAACCACAGCTTTGCAATGAATTTTAACAATCGTTTGACAGATGTGAAAATGCATGTATTAAGCGATGAAATGGATGTTGAAAAAGGGGTCACCGCATACCTTTCGCTTTCCACTGCCATGGGTGAAGTTGAAGGCCTTATCAAAATTAAAGGCGATGACACTAATATAACAATAGCCGCAGATACGTCAGTTGTGCGTTTTTTGCGTGAAAATGCTAATGATTCAAATATCCAATTTGTGGAGAAAAAGGCATTTAAAAATCAGTTAAGTCTTGAGCAAAATTTGCCGATATATTAGTGTGGGAGATGATAATGTGGAAAAACCTAACCCCAACAAAGCACAACTTCCAAAACAGGTGCAAACAGCAATAAACGATATTTTAAAATTTTTAGAAGATGCTGAGAATGTATACGTAGGGGCGGGCAATGCCCGCCTGCATTCAAAGGAGGATGACTATGAGAATAGTTGATAATATAGCCGCTTTAAGAGTACATACCCAATTAACAAGAACAGGCAAAGCATTGGACAGAACCTCATTGCGTCTTTCCAGCGGACAACGTATTAACAGTGCAGGCGACGACCCAGCAGGTTTTGCAATCTCTTTACATATGCGTAAGCAAGTGCAAGGCATGAGAATGGCAGACAGAAACACCCTTGACGGAACTTCTTTGTTAGAAACTGCCGACGGCAGCTTGCAAGACATGCACAATATGCTGCATCGCATACGTGAGCTTGGCGTACAGGCGGCAAACGATACATATTCACCAGAACAAAGAGCCGTAATTCAATTAGAAGTTGAGCAATTACTTGAAGAAATTAACGACATAACCCGCAAAGTTGAGTTTAACAATATTAAGCTGCTAAACGGCGAAGCGCAAAACCTCCGTGTACAAGTAGGCGGCAGACAAGGCATGTCTATATCCCTTACCATACCCCCAATGAGAACATGGGACTTGGGTCTTTCTGACCCAGACTGGTATAGAGGGTCTGCCGTTGATAGCGTTGACGTTCTTTCTCACGAAAATGCTAATGACACTATTGCCGCCGTGCAGTCTGCAATAGAAGACTTATCAATGATGCGTTCTGAAATTGGTGCATTTATTAACCGCTTTGAATACACCTCGTCCAGCTTGCAAGCCGCAACAGAAGCCACCACCCGCTCTCTTTCCCGTGTGTTTGATGCTGACATGGCTTTTGAAATGATGATGATGTCCAAACACCAAATTATGTCCCAAGCTGGCATGTCTATAATGGCGCAAGTCAATGCAAGGCCACAGCAAATTCTTCAATTATTAGGCTAAAACCCCAACCCCGCCAAGCGGGGTTTTTTTATTTATACAAAAGGTTACTGATGTCCAATTCGTAGGGGCGGCCGCCCTCGGCCGCCCGTTGCAACTTCCATTTTACCAAACACACCTGCAAACCAAAAGCATAACGGGCGGTTAAAAACCGCCCCTACAAATGGTTATGCTATTGTGCTTTGCAATGCTTCTCTGCAGACTTCACAAAGGAAAGTCTTATGTAGTCTTTGCACATTTGTGTCATCATCACATGCTAGGCATGTAGGAGCGTGCCTTACCAGTATTATTGTTGCATCTTGTGTTATTACTTCGAACTGGTCGCCCTCGTAGATGCCCAGTTGTTCTCTTGTTGTCTTTGGCAGTACAATGCGCCCCAAAGTGTCCACTGTGCGTATAGCACCTGTTTCATTTGTGTTAGATGTAGTCATAATTACATCCTCCTATAATTTTTATTTGCTCCGCTGTTGCGGTGCTGGTAGATATAGAGTACCAAAAATTGGGCATTATGTATACTCTAAAATGACACATGTTTCTCTTGATTTTTTTCCCGCAATATACGACAAATAAAAACAACCCCTGTTTGCAGGGGTCTATTCATGGTTGTAGGGGATGCCGCCTTTGGCATCCCAATGTCGATTGGCAAGATACACCTGCAAACCAAAAGCATAACGGGCGGTTGAAAACCGCCCCTACATCTACACCTTGCGTTTGCACCGTAGGGGCGGCTTGTAGCCGTCCGTTGGAGCTTATGTTTTGTAAAACACGCCTTCCAGTCGCAAGCGTGGCGGGCGGCAGGTTGCCGCCCCTACATTTCGTATGGTTCGTAAGGGTTGATTGGGGCGGATGTTGGCAGAATTGGAGGGTTGTCTCCAGGTGTGCCCAAGGCAACAAGCGCACTCATAGAAGATATTGTAATTAGCACCAAAAGTATTGCTAGTAGCCTTTTTTTCATGGGCTTACACCGTCCTTTTTAAAATTTCTCGAATACTTCTATTTATTTCTAAAGCCCTTTTATCTGTGCCAGATTTATCTTCGTGGCGTTCGAGAATTTCGTAACAGTCAAGGGCTTCAAATCGTTTGTTGGTTTTTATAAAGAACGGGATAGCAGTATTTTTTAAATACTCAACGGCTTTTTTGTTGTAATGACTGTTGTTTTTATGTAGGCGCATAATATGATTTAACGCTTCAAAGAGAATTGAATATTCGTTAATTGCATTTGTTGATGGCTTTATCCGTGTTAATTCCTTTTCAGCTTCGACAAACTTTCTCATTCCTATTATACAGCGAATTTTATAATACAAAGCCCAAGTATGATAGTGAACATTTTCGTCAAAAATATTCAATTCTTTATTAAAGTATTCTATCGCTTTGTCCCATTCTCCCAAAAATTTGTGTAAGACACCCAAATGATGCAAAGACAAGCCAGTGTAGAAGTCATTATTATTAGTATTTGCCCGCATAAAACAATCATTTAATATCTTCAAGGCTTCATCGTATATACCAACTTTATAGTAGTTTATTGCTCTCATTAAATCTACACCTAAACTACTGGGTGTCGCCCTATTTGTAAAGTTTGTTTTAGGTATCTCACTCAAAAAGATTAATGCACGATTTGGCTGTTCAATTTCTGTGTAACATACCGCTAAATTATGATAAACTCTTTCTTCTTCGTCAGGAAACACACCTCTGTACGATTTTGCTGTTTCGAGAGCCTTTGTATAAAACTCCAAAGCAGTTTCAAAATCCCTTTTAAACGCATGAAGTGTACCCATATGAAAGTCATAATGGTAGCGGTGCTCTTCGGGCATTTCGTTGTAAAGTTTTCCAAGATGCAGCATTTTCTCATCGGGAACATACGTTTTGTCGCCCCCAACGACCAGCAGCAAAACCTCAAACAAGCGGTAAAGCATTGGCAAGTCGCTGTCACAAGGGTCAAGGTTGACGACTTTATGTAATTCAAGCTGCATTTCCTTTGCTTTGTTTATATCCCCGCTTCTAATCAAATCACGCCAAATATAAAGCCGCCCTTTAAAGACTTCGCATTCATCCCCCGTCAAAGGCATACCGACAATGTCGTACTTGGCTTTAAGTCTTTCTATTTCTTCTTCAAAAAAATCTTCCCCATGTCTTTCAATATGTGATATTCTTGCTTGCCTTGTTAGGAGAAAGGCTGCAATGTCGTGTTGTGTAAGCCCGAGAGCTTTCCTTAATAGCGTGAGTTTTTCTGTAACAGACGGCGTTTTCTTATTGCTCACTTGCAAAAGTCACCCCCTAGCAGTTACTTTTTATAATTATACACCAAATTACAATGAAAGTCAAGTATTTTCTTTTTTCGCATTTCAAAAACGTGTCTTTTTTCTAAAATGCGCT
>Ga0123352_10013829_pt1 | contig 12822 bp, 12 predicted proteins | sample TergutLab28metaG_FD_89700 | JGI IMG/M metagenome (GOLD analysis project Ga0123352, IMG submission 89700) | Labiotermes labralis P1 segment gut microbial communities from Petit-Saut dam, French Guiana - Lab288 P1 | ecosystem: Host-associated > Arthropoda: Insects > Digestive system > Gut ... | reverse complement strand
CCAAACACATATCACTGTCTACATCCTGTATCCATTTCTCTATTTATGTAATAATTATTGTTTTGTTAGTTTTTTTATTTAGTAAGTAGGGAGGGGGGGGGGGGGGGGGGGGGAATTATCAAATGCATACTTTCTTGAAATCGTGCTTCCGCCCAGTGACAGTTATTTTTATATGAGCGCAGCTCTGATTACTTCAATAAGCGGGATGAACAGTACACACAAAACAAAAGCCATTTAACAATAAACAACAAATTGATGTACATTACCAATTTTCAATTTAGGCAATACATGGTTACCTGGGAAATAAGGAACAAGATTCATAATTAAATCATAAACAAAATGCACACTGGAGACACAAGTATGCAATGTACAAGGAATCTGCAACATTACGTGTCCTCACAGAGGTGGTGTTGCTCAAGATTAAAGTCTTCTGGTGTTGAAATGTTCTGTCAGCTTGACAGTAATCCCTGACATTTCAAGCAAATGTGTTGCTAACATCTTTTAACATACTAATAACACTAGTACCAAATTAAACAGCATAATCCAGTCAACTTGAATCTTCAATACAAACTTGTATTTTTGTACAACTTCCCACATAGCAACAGGCTTCTCGAGAAGATAGCAGCCTACAGGTAGTCAAAAACATTTATTCTTCTTTAGAAACTAACGTTTCATTACCATATACTGCCTGCCACTGGCCCATATTCTGATCCAGACCAATTAGTCCACATTCTCACGCCCCATTTGTTTAAGACCAACTCCAATACAATTCTACCATCCCCAATGAGACCTTCCACTTCACATCTTCTCTTGGAGCGTTCCCAACTAAAATTTCATATGCAAACATCATCTCTAACACACATGCCACATGCAACATACATTTCATTCTGCTTGATGTGACCAACCTTGTATCATATGATAAAAGGTATAAACTGGAAAGGTTCTCATTATGCAGTCTTCTCAAGCCTCCTGGAACTTCTCCTTACTAGATCCATGTAATTTCCTCAGCAGCCTGTTCATCTCAAAACACTCAACCCACTTTCCACTTCCGTCAACTTCGCACAGACATACAAAAGGACAGGTAAACGGAGAGTTCAGTTTTATTCTTTACACTCTCACAGGTGAGACGAAGGTTGCAGATTCTTAACTAAACAAAATTTTCACAGATTCCAATGGTTATATTTAGAAGAGGATTTTATTCTAAATTCTAGTAGTCAGATAAAAGCATGTATTCCGCTTCTGCATTGACTTGCAGACACATTTCCTTCATAAGGATTTACACAAACCAAGAAGAGACAGTAACTTCCATACACCACTCTGGAACTGTCCAAGTTACAAAGACATGGAAAAGAGAAAAACACAATAGAAATTCTGTATATTCATGACACACCAACATGTAACTCACCTCATCTTGTTCAGACTTTAGTGCAGGAAATGATATCAGCTCAGCAATCTCCTCCACTTTTATATCCATTTCTGTGTCCTGTTCCACTTTTATACTGGCCACTTCATGTGGACCATCAGATGACGTACCACATGCCCCACTACATGAACCCGGTACAACATTCATGAACATTTCGCAGCTCTGAAAACCATAGTAAATTTCCTTACCTGCACATTCTCAATCATGAACAAAAAAATATAACACACTTTCATCCAAACTGATAACATTATAGTTGTTCTGTAGATTCCCTCCACTACAGTTTTCAAAATAATTACTAATAACTACCATGAAGCACAGCCCATCCTGAGAAGCTAATAGTTGCTCAGCTTCTTATTGAATTCTGTGCCTTTTAAAGAACATGTCAGTCCACTGTCATGTTCACCACGGTCTGTCATTTGGTCAATCCGCAACCTCCCAACCAAATGTCTTGAATACACACGTCTACAGTTCTTAACACAAGTTATTTTTCTTGACTGTTACCTGATCAATATTTAATATGAATTTCTCATGTTATATGCACGCTACACACCACATGACCCACTGGTAACATCTTGCCTTTCACCATTCTAACCTCTTGTGGAGAGCACTACAAACTATAAAGCTACTGTATATGTTGATCACTTCTTTAATACAACAACCAAATGCACATGTATTTTTGTACATATATTTTACCAAATCCCTCCTACATGTATCAGTGTGTTACACACCATCCTCAGGGAGAACTTCATATTCTTGCTAAAAACTGTCAGCTTTATATAAGGTTAATACACAAGATGTGTTACAAAGTATAAAATATACCATTTTTGTAGATTAACAATGTTTTTTTTTTATAAAGATTAAAAATGATATATAACTTCATAATAATTGATGTGCAACAGGAAAGATTAACAACTGTAAGAATACCATGTATGAACTGCTCAAAAAACCTACAAAGCAGCATGGTTCAAAAAGATATGCAAGAACAGTCAACTAACACCCAAATATGTAAACATTATAAACATCGAAATAAGAGATAGCAATCAATGGAACAAAAATATAAAAATTGTAGCAACAAGAGACAGACTAAATCAAAAATATATATTGTGGGTAATCACTGTAAAATACATTGTTAATCTACAAAAATGGTATATTTTATACTTTGTAACACATCTCATATAATAGCCTTGTAAAAAAAAACTGACAGTTTTGAGCAAGTACACACATTTCTACCTGAGGATGGTGTGTAGCACACCAAATCATGTCGGAGAGATTTGATAAAATATTTGTAAAAAAAAAAAAAACATAATATGCATTTGGTTTGAATGTTAAAGAAGTGATTAACATACAAGAATGAATGGAATGGAAAACTTCACAGTACTCTATATGTCTTCTGTATTATTTACTATTACTTCACCCTCCTCCCCGCCTGTAGTCTTTAGAATGCGGTGGGTGGGGGGGGTGAATTCTACAGTCTCTCCTCAGTATTAGGGAAGTATTACACCCATACAAAGCAACAGGCAGGCACACACATTGTTATACTTTACTTTCTTTGTTCTCAAGATAACAGGCAGGATAGCAAAGCATTATGAACAAAGCTGTAGTAAGCATTACACCAAATGAACTCCCTCTCATTTCTTGACAGTGTGACCTGTACTTCTTTTCACTGTCATGAATCCATAAATATGGCAACTGATAATCTGTCAACAACAGTTCGGCACTTGAGAAAAGTGGTTCCGAAGCATTAATTTCCACTGTTCATAACTTCTGGCAAATACTGATTCTCTTACTTATCTTGGAATATTTGACTTAATTAAGCACCTACATCTTATACAGAAATACAAGAAGGCATGCGAACATACAGTTTACAGCATTCTTTACACTTTCAGGGGTAAGAGGAAGGTTACAGATCCTTCAGTGAACAGCATTATCACAGAATACAATGGTTATATTTGGATTAGGATTACATCCTAAATTCAGTTGATCAGATATGAGAATGTATTCACTCACCTCTGCATTACTGGCAGGCACATTTCCTTACTAGGAATTCACATAACCCAAGAAGAGACATAAATGTCCATTCTTCACACTGGGGTTTTTGAAGTGGACAGATCATGATAACAGAGACCACTAAACAACCTAGCCATTTTTGTATACTGGTGACACGTAACTCACCTCAACTGGTTCAGCCTTTATTTCAGGAAATGAAATAGGCTCAGGAATCTCTATCACTTTTATCCCTGTATCTGTGTCCTGTTGAGCTTGTATACAGACCACTTGACATGCATCATTATATGGTGATATGCACATCCCACTACACGGACCCGGCAGATCATTCACCAATATCGTGCAGCTCTGTGAACCACAGGATCAATCCTTATCAGTGCATGCTCAATCATGACAAAAACAAAATATGACACACTATCAAAACTGATAATACAATAATTCTTCTGCACATTCCCTCCACTATAGTTCACAAAATAATTACTAACAAATAACTCCATGCAGTACAGTCCCTTCCTGAGAAGCTATTAGTTGCTGAGCTATTTTGTTACATTCCCTGCCTTTTATGTGGGCCCGGTAGCTCAGTTGGTAGAGCAACTGATTAAGGGCTGGATGGTCCGGGATCAAATCCCAGTGGGGACGAGATTTTCTGCCCGTCCAGAACGACCCTGCGGCCCACCCAGCTTCCTGTAAAATGAGTAACGGGTCTTTCCTGGGGGTAAAGTGCAGCCAGGGCGTGCTGCTGACCAATCACCCCCTTCTAGTGCTGTGGTCATGGAAGAGTAGAGCTATACCTCTTCCCACCCTCTGGTACCTTTACCCTCCCTTTTATGCAACATGTTGGTTCATTTCCCTGCTCACCAGGGCCTGTCACTGGTGCAGTCCACACCCCACCTCCCAATTTTTAATATGCCCATCAACAGCTCTCACACATGTTCTTTTCCCATACAATTTTTTCATCAAAATTTTACATATTTTTCTCATGTCACATGCACACTGCATTCTACATAACCCATCCATTTCATCCTCTTTCCTTGCACCATTTAATCACTCCTGGTGTTTAGCACAAACTAAGCAGCTACCTACTACACAGTGTTCTCCAAACAGTGTATTGCTTCCACCCTCTTAGGTGTATAAACATTCCACTCAGCACCCATTCTCAAACACAGTGAGACCATAGTCTCTCCTCAGCATGAGACAAGTTTCACATCCATTCAAAACAACAGGTACCCATACATTATTTATATTTTAATCTATAATGTCTTCAGATACCAGGCAGGAATGCAAAGGATTATGAATGTAGCTGTAGTAAGTATATTATTCAGATATTAATCTGATCTCCACCTCTAGATGACAGTCCCTTAATCTAGCACCTGACAATCCATCACTCATAGTTTAGCACTTGACAAAAGTGGTCCCAATACTAGAATTTCCACCCCTCAAAACATCAGGTGCATGTATTGATTCCAACATTTACCTCAGGATATATAAACTTTATTGAGTACACTGAGTTATTACAAGGGATTCAAAAGATGCAAAGATGAGCGACAAGTTCCTCTGGGCAAGAGGAAACAAGCAATGTTTGAGTGTCTTACAAACTTGAAATGACAGCCTTGAAAATGGCAAAAGGTCAAGACAGACTGTGCATGCACATAACATGTAACAGCAAGGGGACAGCGAGGCCTAACAAGGAAGAAAGTTAGCTCCTCCAGCACCTGCCTGTCTGTAACTTGCTTAACAAAGCTGAAGACCTATCCAATGATATCCCATCACTATCCTCTCACCTATCTTCTGGGCCTAACAAGGCCTACTTCAACAAATTGGTAAGGGGACACACCACTCAGCTTAGCATTGATCCTTTCTACAAATTGATGTGGTAGTCACCTATGAGAATTGTATCTGTTTTCATCAACAGCAAAGGTTGAAACCGTGCGTTATCCCAAATAGTTTCAAAGGTATACTATTACTATAAAAATATTTCACTCTATCTATTTTCCTGATCAAATCATATGACTGTCTGTCCATGTTTGTAAAGACACAATGGCCCCCTACATTCCATTTTTATTCAGCAACTGACATATTCAGAATATCTAATCAGTAAATAACCTACTATGTTGAAATCCACATTGATTAATGGCAATAGTTTACTTGTATATGCAAGTACCATTGAGGAAAGAATGCTCAAATCTGCATGGAAAGTTTCAAATTCTGCATATTCCATGAAATTCTCAAACAGGGAGTTATGTGTATCTAAATAAGTTTTATACACAAAAAGTGCACAGCCCAGATCAGAACTAATGACAAGAAACAGATCTGCCCATCACCTAATTCTGTCTTAGCACAACATCAAACACACCAGCAAAAGCAATCATCAGAGAACAAGATAATGCAATTCCTATCATGCATAAAACACTCACCATGTTATCCTTCAAAGCAGGGAATATTTCTTCTGCCCGTTGTACCAGTACCTTTGGCATTCCTTTTGTAAGAGCCTGCAGACTTCCATCTACCTTCACAACTTTCTTATCACACATTATGATTTTTTGCTTGGATAAGAAAATTGCTTACAAGAATGCTGAAATAATTTCACAGCTCTGAAATACATGCCCAAATGGAAACATGGTTATAAGCCGTATTCAAACATATATTTACAGACAAATGTATCTTAATAATTTCTAAGAAGCACAGAGTAGTGTACAGTCCATCTGAATATAGGTACTGCAGGTTCAGACACCCACATCACAACTGTCAGTTTCTTGCTGCTTTCCTAACAAAAGTATGATTAACATGTCTAACAAATTAGTCAAAAACATAACCTATTCAATGCCTAATAAAGGATAAATAGACGGCTAAACAGTTAAAATGCAATCTGACTTGGCCGGAAATTTGAGGCAATAAAACAGTAGCATAATTGATGACTTCAACTTAACTTTTGCTCAAATGGCAAATAAAAAGTCGCTGATCTGAATACTGTGCGTTTTAGAATCTACAGTATCATTTATCATGTGATTATCGAAGTTTTTGTAACAGTTGGGATAACAAACCCCAAGAGCCGTTACACTCTTTCAGCATTAAAGAAAATACACACATTCACAACGAAAATGTAAGGTACCTGTCACGTCCGACTATCAGCTATTTCACCAATTTCCTATGACAAGGCTCCATAAAAGAAATTATGATGCACACATAGATTCACAACATAACGATGGGACGTTTAAGTGCATATCAGGTTACATTATCTTGAATGTTACACCAATTTGTTACAATACGGCACAAGAGAAAAGAACCAATCATGACGCACACCAAGCCAACAAATTCGGAAATTAAATAAATAATTTCGATTACAGCTGTGAAGGAATATTTCACTGGCAACACGTTCGAGTTATACATCACGATTGTGGTCATGCATTTTTTCCTCTATTACCAAACGCCAAGAACAACTTACTAAGGTACAACGAAAGTACTCATGGCCCCTAAAACTTGTGGCCATTTAGTAAGAATATCTGTCACTTGCTCTTCTGCACAAACATAACCACACCTCCCACTTCCGCCATCATCAATTTGAACACGTAAAAATTCGTTTTATCTTTACCAACAAGGAACTATCGTTCGTTTGGCAGCATTTCTGTGGTTCATTCTGAAGGCAGTTTAAATTAATATAACTATACGTCTCAAACCTTTTGCCGATATACAAAATTCGATAACAATATAATAACCCGAAATGAAAACATCGCTCCGATTTCTCTAGCGTTTACTGGAACGAGCCAAGCCGTTACAACCCGAATCTGCCCGAGGTGGTAGTCATGGAAATGGCCTAGTTGTATTTCTCACAGATTACCGTATTACTTATCCGTGCTTTCAGGTGTGCTGTCCGTTTGGGATCCATGGTCACGGTGTTGCGAAAAGCGGCTACTCCCTTCGTCATGGCTGTCCGTGTACCCGTCCGTATGGCACAACTTGGCTCCCACTGGACGGATTTTCATTAATTTTGGTGTTTGAGTAGGCTTCGAAAATCCTGGACAATATATGCATTAATGACAAGATCGCGGTCAATTCTTCTCAGAATGAGAAATATTTCACACCAAAGTTATGGGAAATATCACGGATAAACCTTAGAGTATCTTAAATGTGACTAGCTAAACAGTACAGGGCAATATTAGTTAGGTCGACTTGGCCACCTTTTTGCGGTGGCCTTGATTGGCCAGTTGGCCCCAGTGGTACTTGACTTGCGCATCTAGCGACAAGGGTCAACCCTAATTCAGTGAAGGTATCAGCCGCGTTGCCGAACTAAGGGTTCCGCACATCGGCTAAGTTTGAGTCAAAACTCGCGGTTATGGCTGATGTGGTCGCCGACGAATGGAACTCCCAAATCCTCGTTAATCTGCGTGCAACCAATGTTACCAGGGCGCACTGGGAGCAAGGCAAAGGACACTTGGACTTAACACCTGCAGCCTACCGACATGGGTGCTTGCAGCGAACACCCATATGGGGCACGCGTAGCTGATCATGGGATGGATGAGCTGCTTGTATAGCTGGATCACATACCTGATGGAGAGACCACTTCTCCTGTTCAGGAGAGGACACGACACCCCCATCATTATGGCACAATTCCTCCTAACCTGAACGATAGGAGGCGACCAGGTCAGCCGTGTATTTAGTTCACTCCCGGATAATGCGATGTGTCGACGATTTGGATTGGCTTCCCGAACAGCTGTACTAGTCGGGGCTTCAAGATACGCCGTCTGGCCCTTACGAAGATCATCACGGTCATCTTCGGACGTTGATAAGGGTAGTGGAATCGCTTAGGTGCGCAGTCATTGGTGTGGGCTGTGATAGGTTGTGACAGAAAGTGATGCTAGCACAGATCGTCTAGATGCTAGCCAGTAGGGTTAACAGGGGTGAAGGAAGTGGAAGGGTCGGGAGAAAATGTGTTGCTTAGGGGGTGCTCTGAGGTAGGACGGCCCGGGAACATGAGGCTACCGTCAGGTAGGAAGGGGAGATATAAAGGAAAAAGAAAAACAAGAAAGGAAGGATAAAAAATTGTATAAGATATGGAAAGAGAAAAACGCATAAAAGGACCCATGACCCTTGAAGATGGGACAGAAGGGATGTTCCGAAACGTCGGTAGCAAATTACCAATACACGCTCCGTGAAATCCCAGTACAGGGCAAGTCTCATTGGCGTAATTCTGAAATCACCTGTAACTGTAAAAATGAAACCCGAAAAATAAACCCTTCGTAAAAGGAAAGGTAACCTAGACGTACGTCTTTACGGGCCTTCTGTGTGAGAATTAATAAATATATGCTGTGTTGTAAAACCTGAAGGTTCATCGCCGTAACTACAAAATGATATTCAGAAAGAGCGGAAATGGGATTCAGTTATCCACAAAACAATCAAATTCAATCAACCTTAGTTGAGGCGAACGCGTTTTAGATTTTGTTTTACAAAAATATTTGTCAGTGATGTTAGTGTGACGTTAACACAAGTTAAAACTTTCTTATTGTTACCTTCCACAGCAAGGAATTTTTTAAACGGTTGTGGAATGAAAGTGAATTTTGGGTCTTTGAGAATAAAAAGCTAAGCAAAAAGTCTGTGAATTTATTGGAGGTGGAGTAACAGCGTAGGCCTAATTCAGAAAGTTAGGTAGGTCTACCGAGAAATTTCACAATTTGAACTTCACGACTTATATTTCTGAGCCACCAGTAAGGACAGAAGGAGCAGACGAGACATAGTCTACAGCACGGACGAAGGAATGAGAAAGACCAAAGAGCTGATGGGAGGATAATGATGCAGAATAGTATCCATTAGCAAGCTTCTGCGTGGCTTCATATGCATTTTCCGGTTTCAAATTTCCCAGCCACTTTAAATGCTATAAATTTTCTAGGCAAGAATTAATTAGTTAAGTTCATTCGCCCATGATGATGACTTTATGCGATTCGCCCAGCGCTTAGTCTACCTGCTGCTGATCGCCCCTGCTCTACTTTCCGATGAGCCTCTTCTGGCTGCGGGCGACAACTGATTTACCGCTCAGGACGTCGTCAAACGAGGTGAGAATGTGGAAACGGGCAAAGCTGAAGTGCTTGGATCGGTGTGGAGGTGGCGCCTCGTGGTACGACTTGGGTTGGGGCAGTGGAGGTGGTGGCACGTCTGGGTGCGCAGGGCATGGTCCTACCAGGAACTCTATTCTGACACCAACCTGCCCGGGGGGAAGGGGGTGGGGGTGGGTAACGGAGAATTCTGTCATATTCTCCGTCCAGTAAAGATCTGTGGTCCAGTATGCAGCGAGGTATTTAATGCACGAACATATCCACATGGGACGAGATTAATTCCCATTCCTGCTATAAGGCGAGCCTGAGTGTATCAGAACAATGAACAAGAAGGAATTAAAATACTCTCAGTAGTGTATGAGCAAGAAAAGAAAAACAGAAGACCAGGAAGTACATACAAGAGGACTATGAAAATCAGCAATAGAAAGGGAAAAGAAGACGAAAAATAACTCCAAGCAGTAAACCCCTCCCTGAGAAGCCATCAGTTGGGCAACCTGTCTATAAATTCCACGCAATGAGTGAAACCCGAATGGTCATTACGGCGCTCAAAACAGCCCTCCAACTGCTCCCTCTACTTGGTCAGATGAATACAGTCCATTCCCTTCCGCATTATATCTTTAACAATTATTTTAATATTATTCTGTAATCGCGCTGAGATCTTTCAAGTGGTCTCTTTACTTCAGGTTTCCTAACACAAACCCCTACGTGTCTAGGTTTTCTCCAACGCAGGCCACATGCCTCGTCCATCTAATCCGTCTTACTTCAATTATGGCGAAGCTATCTGATGAAGTATAAATCACGTAGCTCGACATTAGGCAAAACTAGCTGAACTTAATTTAGGTATAATGGTATCTATATGAGTTCTCCAGGAAAGTGTATTATCTAATGTCAGGCCAAGAAATTTTTTTGTAAACATTAGTTATTTTCTTATTTCCATAATATTAATAATAATAATAATTCAGCCCATCATTCCTTCTAGGAACATAGGTTGTCTATGTGTCCTTTCCACTTCTGTCTATCGGCTGCTAAGAACCTTAGTTCATTCCAGCTTCTACCCGCTTCCTTAATTATCGAACTTCTCCAGCTTTTTTTCGGTCTTCCTCTCTTCCTATGCATGAGGTCAAAATTGCATTACACAGCCTCTGGTATCAGAGGCTGTGTAATGCAATTTTGACATCCTGATGATGAGCACATGTGCTCGCAACATGTAGAGGCATGAAATAAAACTTATTGTGAAACAAATTTTGTGCATAAGTTGGTTAAATACTTAGTTTAAAAAAAAAAAGAAACTTTCGTTGTTAGCAGCCTATGTAGAAGACTGCTTTCATTGTTGACAGTGGATGAAAACGACCTACATTTCGTTGTTAGCAGTCGATGTCTTCTCTTTGCTGAATCTTGAGCTTATTCGGTACGAGTTTACAACACAGTCACAAAAACATATACAGAATGTCCCTTCACAAATTTCAACGTATATTTTGTAAAACCTATTCATACATATTCAAAAACTTGTCTTTCAACACTCAAGTAAAAGACTGATCGAAGAAGAATTAAGTTCTGCTTTTAGTGAATCTCTGTCCTTCCAATGCAAGTTATTCACAGGGAGAAACAAGTAAAAGTTATATTTTACCTCTCTCCCTCAGACTTTGACATTTTTGGCTGTGCCGACCCAACCCCGCCAAGTTAACACCATGCGGTAAAAAGAAATACACAGAAGTACTTATTACTAAGCATTCCCAAACTCCCACGACCTATCCAGAAATCCTAAGTGGGGCACCTATCGGGGAGCGCACTTGCAAACTAAGTTTTAAAAAATCAAATTCGCAGTGTTTCGAACTCGACCATAACCTAACCCTTAAGTCATGGCGGCTACCGCAATCAAATACAGTGTTGCCTGGCACGGCTGATTATTATCATGACCAGCCTGGGACCGGACTGATGCCATGATAACCTCGAGCCGGTGTTATGGCGTACCTGATTTGCTGCGAGTGCCCAACCCATCCTCCTGCGGATGGGTCATAGCCGCCAAAGGTTCAGCCGAAAATATTTTGGTTTTCACGTTACGGTTTGCGTGCACCTCCTTTTCAGTAGGTCCTGGGCTCGCAACCTGCTGCAATATTTGCAACGGCGCGATCTCTGAAATACCTTGGGCATTGCGCAAAACAAAATGTTTTCATTTTACATTACTCACATTTCTTGTTTCTCATCCAGCCAATATGACGGCTGCTTTAGTTAAGCCCCTCCAACCCAGTACTGCTGTTACTGCGTCTCTGTATACATCCTCGTATATTCTAGCAGCCTCACACCAGACTCATATTTATGTGAAGCCTCGCATAAACCAGCCATCTGCTCTTAATAAAATATAAAATTCTATTTGTATTCCGTCTAACATAACTCTATAATATTTTATTGTTTTTCTACTATTGGCTACTGTGGGCCGGGTAGCTCAGTCGTTATAGCGACTGAGCTACGGGCTGGGCGGTCCGGGATCGAATCCCGGTGGGGACGAGATTTTCCGCCCGTCCAGACCGGCCCTGGGGCCCACCTAGCCTCCTGTAAAATGGGTACTGGGTCTTTCCCGGGGGTAAAGTGCGGCCGGGGCGTGCTGCTGACCATTCACCACCTTCTAGCGCCGCAGTCATGGAACAGTAGAGCTATACCTCTACCCACCCTCTGGGCCACACCGGGCCTGTAACGGAATCACTTTACATTTACTACTAGCTACTAGTTTCGGCCTCAATGGCCATCTTCAGGCCAATATTTACAAAAAAAAGAGTTAAAAATGCTAGTGCATATAGAACGTCAATTTGTATGGGATCCCATTTACATTTATTAATAGTCTTTACAATTACTACCAGCTTCTAGATGTGCTATCTGTAGTGAGTGCAGCTGAAATTCTATGTTGTGAGTACTATGAATGTAATTCCAAAGTTTTTCCGTTGATTGCAACATTAAACTCTTATAAATTATTAAAATTATCAATAGTTTCAATATATTCAGTATAATGTGTTTAAGATACGCTTTACTAATTTACCCCATGTGTAGTGGGTCCCTGTCACTACGGCATGGCGCGTCCTCAGGTTGCGGATAAAGGAACGGCCTCCTTTATGGAGGGTAACTGCGAATAAATTGAATGAGCAGTCGTGGACAGCCGACAAAGTTTGGTCCTCCAGCTTGGAGATTGGGCGAGGTGCTAACAACCACTCCCTGTAAAACATTCATGTTAAGAAATACTTGCAGGCATGATGCTTCCTCTGGAGACAAAACAATCCGGAGGTAAACTACTCCCCCACTCGGATCTCCGGGGGGGGGAGTGTTTCTAGGGGAAGCATCGCGCAAAATACACAGGGAAAT
>Ga0123352_10013827_pt1 | contig 12823 bp, 7 predicted proteins | sample TergutLab28metaG_FD_89700 | JGI IMG/M metagenome (GOLD analysis project Ga0123352, IMG submission 89700) | Labiotermes labralis P1 segment gut microbial communities from Petit-Saut dam, French Guiana - Lab288 P1 | ecosystem: Host-associated > Arthropoda: Insects > Digestive system > Gut ... | reverse complement strand
GAGTGGACCCCGTTCCAGACCCACTACTACTCAGAAAATCTGGTAGCGCCGGGGATCGAACCCGGGACCTCTGTATCTGTAGCCAGAAACTCTGACCACTAGACCACAGAGGCGGTCTAGAAAGAGGTAAAATGGTTCAAAATTTGAAATGCAGTGCATATGCACATAGCAAGGTAATCTCAAGAGCTTATTCAGTACCTTTCTTTAGGATGGAAACTAGGCTAAAACTAGACTGCTAGCACCACATATTAGTGTTTTAAATGGGACAGGCTGAAGGTACAGCTATTATCACTGCATATATGCAGTGGGCTTGGAGAGCCCAAGGAAAGTATACTCCTTGACCGACGCAGTAGGTCTATGGGCCAAAGCTGGCACTCTAGACCTACTACATGACTAAAGCACTCTACCCTCCACACTCTTGATATTTTGTTTACAGAGTTTTAAGTTTTTTTTTTTTTTAAAGCGCCATGGAAATACTTAGTATTACAGCAATTATGAATCCATGGGTGGTGATACTGACATGAAGCTATCACAGTCCAAATAACATTTCAGCAGATTTAAGAGAAATAACTCTTGGTTAATACAACTGTAATTGAACAGTCAGTAAAACAAGGTTCCTCCAACACCAAACAGTTGAAGCAACTGTGGACAATGGCCTGTAGTTTGGAAGTAACTAAACAACATCCTTTAATGAGCTGTCTGTCTATGCTGGAACATGTACAGGCATTTATCATAGTACTACCATCTGACAGCTGTCAGTTTTTACCACAGAACATGTATCTATTCTGATAAATTCAATGGCATACTCCACTCAGTAAAAAAGGGATCAAATGATTGCCACATGTATGAAAAACAGTTTCAAAAGTAAATATTCATATAATTTGAGAAATAATGTACTAGTCAAGGTGAAGGATACATAATAATATTTAGTTTTGAAGTTAATATGAATTAATTTTCCTTCCCCATCTCTCTCCATTAGAGCTGGGATAGCTCAACTGATTCAGTACCTTGGATACAGACTTAGCAACCAAGGAATATGGGCTCCATTTCCAGCATGGGCAAGAAATTTTTCTCTACTCTTAAGTGTCCAGACTGGCTTGGGGGCCTACCTCCTATTCAAAGGGCAACAGTGGCTCATTCTCTTCATGCAAAGTGGCCATTAGTGTGAACATGAAAACCTTCATCTATTGCACAGATCCGGAATGCACGGATCTAAACCTTCACTCCCCATATGCTTCCATGATCTGCTGTGCTATTCTGCAGGGACAACTTCACTGGTTACATCACCGTCCTCCATTACTACGCAGGCTTCAGTCAATCATTGGTTCTATTTTTAATGCATTATAACGTGGGCTTCTTAAGATATGAATAAAGCTAACATTTTACACTGCACTTGTTATGACAGAATGTGTAAAGAGGAGGACTGCCGCTATTTTTACTTGCGCAAGACTTGCCAATTCATTCAACCAGTGTTCACATTCACATCATATGCTACTACACACATGAAAACAATGAGTTATTATTACAGTTGTGTTTTCTTCCAGTACAATTAAATGCCCTTCCTTTCAGTACATACAACTTGTAATACAATAATTCTTAATCCATGGGAAAACAAGCTCTGTGATCACCGTATCTTTCATTATTTAAATCACTCATTCGTAGAACACTGCAACTGGTGTAATATATTAAACTGTACACAAAAATAATTTCAGTGCTATGAAGAGGAAAGGGTCAGGTGTATGAAGTGATTAGAGACAGGCCTGGCCTATATTACCACTTTGGATAACAAAACTGGAATACCATAATAGGTGATTACCTTAAACAATTAATGGATATCTAGTTTACATTAATATTTTTGAACAACTGATGGGGGAAAAAAAAGCAGTACATTGCACTGATATACCCCCATAGTAGTATCTCATCTTTACATGACCCCCCCCCAAAGGGGGGGAGGTAATATTCACCCTACAACAGGCCACAAAGGCCCAGATGGGGAGTACAAGCACAGCTCTACTCTTTCTATAATCTCGGTACTAGACATGGGTGGGTAATCAAAGCCACTCCCCGGCCACTTTATCCCCAAGAAAGAGACCCTGTACCCATGCTACAGTAGCATGGTTGGGACCCAGGGCCGGTCTGGTGAGGTGCAGCAAACCTCACCCACAGTGGGATTCGATCTCCAGAACATCCAGCATGTTGCATGTCATTATACCAACTGCACTATCCCAGCCCACCTGCAATATAATATAATGAAAACAAACACATTTCTAACCGGAGTTTCTTCCTGGTGGTGCAAAACCGCATGTACTATACAGTGTCAAATTGTTCTCAAATATTAAAAAATATTTTTAAGTAGACTTTCATTTTGAAAACTGGCAATCTGAATACTTAACATTCATAGTCAACACTCTGCTGTAAGATACAACTATTTCACTTTCATCAGTACTCATTACTACTTACTACATGACAAAAATTTCTGGGTCTCACAACTGGAGTTATGTCAAGGTAAAAATGTTCATTTTAAAATTTTAATTTATTTACATTCTATGTATCCAAAACAGGTTAAAACCTTGGACATTTCTTATTTCTAAGAACTGTGCTCTTCTGGGCTATTATTCAGTGAGTACTGACAATTTCATACGGACATTTCAGGACAACATAACGGCCCCATCTTCAAGGGACACAACATGCTTACTCAGACATTTATCCCTGTCTAAACAGCATGCAGTTCAGAAGCAATACGTACAGTTCAACCATCCATAAAAGCAACAATCCCCCTCTCCAACCCCACAATAAAACAAGGGACATTCTGCACTATTTTTGATGGCATCATGAAATAATGTGCTTATATATTCAAGCTTATTTCCACCAAATTAAATGGAGTAATTCAGTCTGCAAATATGAAAAAATTAAAATATTCTTTCTTAATGACCCTCTTGTTTCATATGGCACAAATCCTGCCACTTGATCCTTCCAGGAAATCAACCCCAGTTGTTAAAAAGCCTATAAATGGTCATTTCACTAGCTCATTAAACAATACAAATATAATTGCCCCTTTTTATAGAAATTAAATCTAAATACCTCCAAAGCTACAGTAACAGACATGCAGGGGCAACTAATTAAAATTAGCTTCAAGAAGTGGAAGCTATGTTATGTCAGTTACTATCCTTGGCAACATCCCCCATTTTATTAATAAAACTGTCTGTCAATGCACCACTATGTTATGCTTACATGCAGTTCAAGTTGCCCACTTTAAATTTAAATCTTGGTATTTCTAAAACAAAATGTTTGTCTATTTTTGTAACCCAAGCAATAAATACTCATATAATCCTACAGCCTTTAAAGCCTACACACAACTCACATCAGATTCTTTCACTCCCCTAAAATCAGGCAATGGACCTGAATAGCATTAACTAACATTCATGTATCTAGACAAAATGTTGCCACTCTGCATGCTCAAAAATCATTCTGTACATACACTGAGAATTCTTTCTGAGACCAGGTTTGAGTTTAATTTAAGCAAGTGTAATATCCTGTCAGTAAAATTTCATTCATATCTAGGCTCTTTATATTTTCAGAGGTTTTTCTAGAAAATATAGTTGAACTGTGGATCTATGTACAAGATATGTAATTGCTCAGATAAAAATGAGTGCTTGCAAAATTAGATTACAATGCCTAAAAACAGTTATATGCAAGAGCAACACAATAAATAATTATAGCTTCAAAATGTTGCTGCTGTGAAATATGACAGATTGAAAAGAGGCACTTTAACATTTCTTGACATGAAGTGCACAAAATGAACGGACACTGGTGAAGTGATGGCTCTCCTCTATCCGACTGGTCAGTGTTTCCATTTTTTAAATAACTCAAAGAATGCTGATGAAATCTGGCAAATTTAATTTTGATTTACACTTATGCAATACAACTGCTACCACACACAAAGGTAAACTTTTATCATTTTTCTACAGTAACAAATAAGGGCCACTAGTCGGAGAATTTCACACTACATACAAGACAGCTCTTCAAAATCTAAAAGACTAATTTGAAACATTTTTACATGACAAACATTAATTAAATAGAAGGAAAATTAACTGCTGACAGCACAACATGCTATGTCATAGCTTGAGGCACAGCAAAGTGCTGTTCCTCCCTTCCCCTTACCCAGCTACTTCCCTTATCCTACCAACTGCATTACTCTTGATTTCTGTAGGTGACCAAAAAAGGTTGTGAAATTCTGTTTAGGCGTGGTTTTGCAGCTACTTGTTGCGCAGTGTCCCATGCATTGTAAGTAATAGGATTGTGTGTGTGTGTGTGTATTCTAGTTTTCTTCTCTGTGACACCCACCAGTTATTTTGGTTATGTGAAATGGTCATGAGGTTATTTGTATACCTCAATTACTGTAAGTGCAGCCAAATTCATTTGTACTTATGTAGTTTGTGCACCCATTCATTACTTTCATGAAACTGTTCTGTTGCTAAGATATGCTGTGTGTAACTTGCATTCCCTGTGGCTTCCACAAAATACTGTACTTCAGGTGGAAGAAAGGGAGTGAATGCAACATTGCAATATTTAAAAAATTATTCTCTCAAGCACGCGCAATGTCACATATCATCTGTCAGACAATGCAACCCACAATACATGACTTCATAAGTTACTGAAACCATGCACATCAGAAAGGGCTGTGTGAAAGAAAAAGTCACATTGCACAGACATGGGCTTGTAAAGGTATACTGCACTTAAAGGGCTACATATACAACAGCAGATATGCATCTGTAATAAATTAATGTAAAACATAATGATGTAAACAACACTTCGCCCTCCCACTCTCACCCAAAAAAAGCCTTGAAAAATAATTGTATTCCATATGAACATCCACTGCCACTCTGATAATATAAAATAACAATTACATGTTTCCATGTCCTTAATATGGATCTTATTTCATACACTTTGGTTATCAACAAGAACTGTCCACACAAATACATGTGGAAACACAACAGTGCTTATACTGATGTATTCTGTATAGTTTCAATTTGCATTCCTATACGTACTATTACTGTAGGAAACAAGGCAGCATTATTTGGACTGTGGTCTCCTGGGCCATGACACAGTCCTGTCTGTGAGAATCAAGGTTTTCAGCAGTGCTGTTGAAGATTCAAGGTCTAACATTCATGTTTCATACAACAGTTGAAAGTATTTTGTGCAAACCTGTTGTCTCTGCTTCTTCAGGGACATCAGGTTGCTCTTATACGCTGGTAACCTAATATGCATCTGAACCCAGAACACCACAATCTACATCTTAAAACACCACAAAATCCTCACATCTTATAAAATCAATACATTCTTTTAAAATAACACCTTCTGAACTAATGCCTCCACAGTGATTACTATCAATATGTTATATGTTGTCGCTAGTAAGGAGATTGGTCTGTAAGTAAATGATGAGATATTTTCATGTTTTGTAAACAGACTGCATGACAAAACCACATCCTTCGAAAGTGTGGCAAAGTTCAAACATTTGAGAACAAAAGCATATCAATGCTGCATTCATGAAGAAATTATGAACAGACTGAACTCATGCAATGCTTGCTACCATTCAGTGCAGAGCCTAGTCTTCCCACTTCCTATTTAAAAACACAAACACTGAAATATACAGAATTGAAGTACTGTTGCCCCATCTTACATGAAGCATGGTCTCGCACATTGAGGGAATTACACATACTAAGTTTGACTGACAACTGAGTGCTTAGGAGAACACTTGGACCTAAGAGGGTTGGAAGTAACAGGACAAACAAAAAAATTATTCAGTGCAGAACTTCATAATTTATATAAATTACCAGTTATCGTTAGGATATTTAAAATCAAGCAGAGTGAGATGGGTAAGTTATGCAGCACACACAGATAACACATATGCATATAAACTTTGTTTGGAAAATCTGAAGGTAAGGGAACACTTGGAAGACCCAGGCATAAATGGCAGGGCACTATTCAAACAAATCTTAGAAACAGAACGGGAAATTGTGGAATGGATTCATCTTGCTCAGAACGGAAATAAGCAGGAATGATCTGTGGGTTCCTCAAAGAGAATTTCTCAGTTAGCTAAATAACTATTAATTATCAAGAAGGGCTCCGCCCCATGGAGGGAGGGAGGGAGGGGAGGGAGAAAGAGAGGGGGAAGGAGAGAGAATGTGGGGCAATCAACTGGCCAGAGGGGGGGAGAGAGAAGGGGGGAGAGCATGTAGGGGAGTCAACTGGCCAGTTAGTACAGAAGACTGAAAATTTGTAACATAAAACAATGCCATGCACGTTCCACGGAATTTTAAAACATGGACCTCAATAACAAGATATATCTTACAAACATGAAAACACATGAACATGGGGCACCCAACATTAAGGTGGCAAGCTAAATACACTCATGTGGGTGGAAGAGGTCAGGCACAAGACTAATCCAAGATGAGATAATGATGACAATGACCTGTTCAATGAGTGCAAAACTTTGTCTCTTACTATGATGGAAGAATACAGGGTGTCCTGGGGGGAGAGGGGAAGGCTGTGAAGAGCTAAGCTAACAAGAATGTACAAAAAACCACAATAAGGTGCTTTACTAATTTGTACTCCCATAAAATATTAGTAAGGTCATGAAACCAAGGAATATGCGATCAGTAGGATATGCAGCTTGCATATGGTCAACAAGAAATGCCAAGAAAGTTTTAGTCAGACAACCTGAAAGGCGGAAGCCACCTGGGAAACCTACGAGTAAGTTGGAGGCCTGTATTAAGACAGATCTTAAGTAAAGAGGTGTGTAATTCTGGATTGGATTCAAGTAGCTCAGGTTAGGATTTAGCAATTGAATCTGGTAAAAATAACCATAAAAGGTGCACAAATTCTTAACTAACTGCATTATTACCAGCTTCTTAAGATGGAGTTTGCCCTGTAGAATTAGTTCACAACATTAGGTGAGAGTATTAATTATGAATCTCTCCAGCATATAATTTTCTTAATCCTTCTGTTATTTTCATATTAACAAGGCAAGCAAATGTGTGCCACGCATGCATGCACAAACCCTTTCCCTTACACTACTCCAAATTAAATGGCTTGATGTGCTGGCAGAGGGGGAACTGAGTGTTCATTTTTTATTGCAAGGAAGTGTACTGGACCCTGAGTTTGCTGCAGCTAAATAAAGCAACAAATCTTGGCACTTCTAACCACACTCTCACACACACAAAGGCACAGTCTGAGCCACAACAACAAACCTAACAAAAGAACCCAAAACAACAAGTATAACATGATACTGCATTGAACTTCAACACGTAAAAGAAATCTGCCTGCAGAGCTGATAACTGGCTACCACTCAATCTGTGCCATGTCATGAGAACAACAAAATCACAAGACAAAAGTGAAGTAGGACCCAAATCTCTAATACAATTCAAGCATAATATTATTTTTTAAATTAATTACATTACAAATGTGAGGCAACCTTTAAAGTACCCAACATAATGTAATCATAGTTACATGCCAATGCAAAACTTCCACATTATGTGCAATGAACTAAAATTCCTTTTAACAAGACTCTAAGGGATCTGAATACTTTTCCATTGCAGGCAGGATTTTCTAAATACAGGTACAAACATTCCACATTTCATGTACCAGGGTGAATCATTAGATTCTCAGTTTGTGTTGTTATTTTGTAAGAGGAAAGAGACAAATGACAGGTCATACTTTTTAATCAGATTTATTCTTTCAAAGCAGCCTCATCCTGCCTGAATATAATAATGCAGCACACTCATCAACTGTATCATTACTGTACTCAGCCTCTTAAGGGAGTTCATCCTATACACGTGTTACACACAGATCACCTTCAGCATGTTTTTCTCTTTCCCTTTGGGTACTTTTCACTTTGGGCTTATATGTGCTTATATGTGACACTGAGGTTATGACAGTGGTCTTTCAGCAGATTCAAGTCTTCCGACATGTTACATCATGTTTACTCTTCTTGGGCTGCATAACCCTGAAGATGAGGGATAATGCAGTCCTTTAAACTGTCAGTAATTACTAATCAGTCAAAATGGCATAACAAACCAAAAGACTTAAATAATATTCTTCACCATGGATGTACTTACTGTAGGTACCTAGAAGGATAGTGGAATGACATAAAAAATATATCCAACACTGACTTCTACTTTGCAAGCCGTTTCCATCAAATTAGACTCCAAAGATATTTCAGAACATCCAAATCAAATAGCCGATTGGATGTCACTACAAATGTCAAGGTTTCTACAGAGTATGTTAATGATGAATGGGAAACAAGTGGATCACCTATGATAGAAATTCTGTCTTTTCACAACAATCAATGTTTTTAATATAGTCATATGCTGCTTCTCCATTTGCAGGCTGAAGCATTTAATGGGTTTTTGTAGTCAACATTATAAGTTGAACCAGGGTGCATACCCCATGACAATTTGTGACAGGACCTTATAGCTAACAGCTTTTTTGTTACACATATTTATAACTATATTTTAAAGTATTTATTCTTTGTGGTATTTTGGTCTTGTATAATGTTACTGTGTATGTAAAAACTATATTTGAACCTGACTTGGAACCAACAAGTTTTGTTTCCACATACGATACTATGTATTTTATTCTTTATTATTCATGTTCACTTTGTTGTACCATGTGTGTTTCTACTGACATGTTCTGCATCCAACATACTGCTTTTTTATGTATTTATGGAGTGTTTAAATAAAATACAATACAATGCAAGAAACCTCACCCCCATATCTTTTCAATACAAAATATCGGTGGTGACTGCTGCTCTTGCCTCACATCTTTCAGTATTTGTGACAACCAACACGCAAAGACCTTGGAGTATCCCAGCCAGGTGCACAACTCTGAACCTGAATCCAACTGGCAATAAACAGAATGATGCCACACGACATTTGCATGGAAGAAGTTCAACAGTGTGCCATCAGCAGGAAAAATCATGGCTACAGCCTTTTGAGATAAGAAAGGTGTTAATCATGTAAACTTCCTGTCTCAGTAAACAAAAGTGAATTGTAATGGTAGAATAAAACATTAAGAAGTCTGAATGCTGGTGTTTGTTGGGTTTGTACCACAAGAAAAATGTCAGATGTTGCACCTCCATGATGCCAAGCCACAGAGATGTGTACACACCACTGAGACCATCACAAAATTTGGACAGACACCACTGCCAAATCTACTCTACAGTCCTGACCTAGCACAATCAGGTTGTCACATGTTTCGTCCTCTGAAGCATAGCCTGCTAAAACACCAATAACTGAATGATGAGGCACTGCAGAAGGATGTGAACCATTTGTTGCAAACAAATGAGAGTAACTTTTACTGACTGGACATAGATGCAATTGTTCAAAAGCAGTAAAAGACTGTTGACAAAGATGGAGGCAACACTGCAAATAACAATGCCTCTTTTTTTGGTGATGGCACAGATGTTATGAAATGTTTCTATGTATAAATGATGTTATGAAATTTTTCTACATATAAACTGTATATAACATACAATAAAATATATAAGGCATTACTTTGTAACTGCCCCTCACATGTATCATCCTACTGATGTATGTGCAGATCAGTCCCTGAGTTTTCAAAGTTCTCTTATTTACTGCTCTATTTCCATGAAGTACACACTTGAAGTTTTTATGCATTCTTTCGCTGATGGGCATAACATGAATGCATACTTCATTTAAATACCTTTTCTATTTCTTCTTAATTTTAACAGCAATTCCTATCTCAACTGAAGAAAATGATACTCAACTTCAGGAACATTCAATCTCAGATCATTTTGGGCAGTTAGGGCAGTTATTATTGACTCACTTTAATTCTAAACAAGATGGGCAATGTACATATAATGAAACACTGAAGCACGTTCGTGCAACCATTGTTGCAGTGGAAAAGCAGTAAGTATAACATATTCTTAGTCTGTGTTTGTAGCCTTAGGTATCAAGCATGCAATGCATATGTGCCATATTGTCATCTGTGGCCTGTCCGGATCTACAAATTTTCCACGCTATCTCACAAACAGCAGAATTTTCATATATATATATATATATATATATGGACAGACAGAGAGAGAGATAGAGAGAGAGAGAAGAAGGAGATTGAACACGAAATGTGTATTTTGATTTCCTCTACTCCTTTCGTCTGCAACATTTCTCATTCTAAGAAGAACTGAGTGAAAAATAATCAAAAATTTTTTACTGGTCTTCCTGTAAAGTACCTGTTTTTTTTTGTCAGATTTTCATAAAACTTGATTTTTCTTAGCAGATTTTCTACAAATACTAAAATATCAAATTTCATGAAAATTCATCTAGTGGGGGCTGAGTTGTTCCATGCGGACAAATGGACATGATGCAGCTAACAGTCGCTTTTCACAATTTTGCAAACACATCTGAGAAGCCAATACATAGCCACAATGGATTCCCTCTGTTAACAGGTCTCTGTGAAAGGCAATATATACCAAATTCACGTTGATGTTCCCCTGCAATGTCATCCAGGAAAATTTCTAGACAGTACAACCATGTACATGGAGAGCCCTTCCCATTTATTCAAGGCAATGGCAGAAATTATAGGACTCCATTTTAACATGTTACTACATCACATGCTGAGCAGCTAATATTCCTGCTTCTTACATGGGAGGTCCCAGGTTAATATACTGACCAGGAAACCATCTACCCTGACTTGGATGTTGTACTGTTTCCCAGGCAGATTAGGATCACAGCAATTGTAAGAGTCGAAGTACAATGACGTCAATACCTAATATCATGTAGCATCAGTGTTATAAGAATGAAACATGAATATGGAACAGGTGGAATGATACTGATGGTGGAAAAGAAGGCAATAAAAAACCCCATACCAAAGCAAATTTATCTATCACAAATCCCACATGTTCTGGCCTGGAATCCAACATGGGTCTCTGGGGTGGAAAGCTGGCAACTAACCACCTGAGCCAAAGCATGGTCAATAACTTTAAAACAATTCTTGACTTTACCAACATACTAAAAGTAAAGGTATGGCAAAAAAATAAAATTATAACAGAAGGTATGGCAGTGCTTGGTTTGCTTAATGAATCCGACACAATGAAACAATGAAGCAACCAATTTATTTCTTCTTACATCAAGTAGCTTTACCATCACACCAGTAAAAAAGTGAGGGCAGGGCCAAAGTGAATGTAAAGAATGTGTTAGGTAAGGTGACAGAAGTGAAGATGATAGTTATGAAACTATGACACAAAATGTCTTGTGTTCTGTAACTCAAATAACATCCTGCACTGGACACTCTTTAGCTTATGGAGTCACACCACAAGAGAAATCACCCTACAAGGAGTCAGCAAAAATCAGTCCCGTTTTGGGACACATCAATGCCCAGCAATAATATACGCAGCATTTTTGAGCAGGAAAAAATGCCAGTACTCTGTGACAAAAAAAGGCGATGGAACTCACTCCTTGACAGCAAGTAAAGCTAAATATGCCCAATGTCTTTATATGAAAATATTTAAAATAGGGTTGTTATTGTCTCATATTGTGATAATACTATGGAAATAAAACACATAAGATCTTCTCTTCCCTAAGTTCTGAATTTATAATATTCACCTAATGCATCCACACCAATACAAGGTGCCATACCATCATACACTATCACAAAAAATCACTGTCAATATGTACTACATGCCACAGCATTCAGAAACACTGCATGGTGCTCATACAGAGTACTTATGTTTTGTATGATTCTCACACTAAACACTGATTACTTCCTTAACAAGCATTAAATGATTCATCTTTGCAATGGAGGGACGGACTGTATTCTCTGCGGGGTAGGAATGAAGTTTCATATACTCATACAGTTCCGACAAAGGTCGGTCTTCAAAAGGTTTACTGATCTTGCAAAGTGAAATGGGCCTCAAACTTGTGCAAATGTAAAGCAAAATGTTACACAGTCAGTAATAACACACTGACAGACACACCAACTCATGAGGCAGGAGAATCTTAACAATTTTTGGGCACAAAAATGATGTGCAGTAGTAGATCTTGGAAACATATGGTATGTCTGTTCAGACACAATTTCTACAGAATGCAAAATAACAACATGGTGACCATGTGAAGTTTTTCAGCTTTCAGTTTCATGGCAATAACTAATGAATCTGTGGAGATAAGTATGTGAACTCTGGCATGGCCACACATAATAAACAAGCCTGTGATGCATGAAAAAAAAAAAACACTGTCAAAAATTACAAACACACCAATAAACGACATCGAATACATCGATGATGATGACGATGATAATGACAACATCACCACCACAAAGCAATCTATGCAAACGAAAAGTACGCTGTATGAGTCCTGCTTTGAACCCTCTGTAGTATGTATTTCTGTGATGTGATCCATTGCTAGGTAACACAAAAAATAATTTATTTTAAAACCAATAATACATTTCACTTGCTTATTGAATTATGCAAGGGATACATGGTATTAATGAAAACTGATAACAATGTGGGAGAAAATTGTTACTGCCTGTTTAAGGTACTATCCCAGCACTCATATTCTACCAACAAAGGAAAATTCAACTCATTTAGAATAGCCTGAATTTGAATCAGGAATGCTAACCAATAAATCACGTCATTCAGTGAAGTATTAACATGCATACTACGAAGAGAAACATACAAAAAACAAAATGTTCACCTGGAGGGGGGGGGGGGGGAATTCACCAGGAACCAAAATTAAATTTGGGCCCCCCCCCAAAAATTAAAATTGATTTTTATATATTAAAACAAAAAAAAAACCAAAGTTATCACGTC
>Ga0123352_10013826_pt1 | contig 12823 bp, 9 predicted proteins | sample TergutLab28metaG_FD_89700 | JGI IMG/M metagenome (GOLD analysis project Ga0123352, IMG submission 89700) | Labiotermes labralis P1 segment gut microbial communities from Petit-Saut dam, French Guiana - Lab288 P1 | ecosystem: Host-associated > Arthropoda: Insects > Digestive system > Gut ... | reverse complement strand
AGTGCAGTGTGTAAATCAGTTAATCAATAGAAAACTTTTTCAACCTCACAACAAGAACTGTATAAACGACAACACGGCAAGCCCCGCTGGGTGAAAGGCGGGGCTTTGTGCTTTTGTTACTACAAAACTTTATTCAACTTTTACCACTATACAAACAAGCGTATTTGTGGTAGTATATCCATATATTATATCGGAAAGTGAAATGACAAAAATGCAAGGAAATAATCGCCCCGCCGGCGCAACTCAGTACGGCAACGACAGTATCAGCTCGCTCAAAGGCGCTGACCGTGTCAGAAAGCGCCCAGGGGTTATTTTCGGCTCAGATGGGATTGAAGGCTGTCAGCACGCCGTTTTCGAAATACTCTCAAACTCGATAGACGAGGCGCGGGAAGGTTACGGCAAAATCATAACTGTTACAAGGTATGAAGATAGCACCTTTGAGGTCGAAGATAATGGACGCGGCTGTCCGGTTGACTGGAATGAGACCGAAAACAGGTATAACTGGGAACTGGTTTTTTGTGAGCTATATGCAGGTGCAAAATACCGCAACGACACAGGAGAAAACTACGAATTTTCATTGGGGCTTAACGGTCTGGGATCCTGCGCCACGCAGTATTCATCGGAATATATGGATGTCACTATTTATCGCGATGAGAAAAAATACTCACTCCACTTCAAAAAAGGTGAAATCGTCGGAGAGCTTGAGTCTGAGGCGTTTATGGGAAAGCGCACAGGTACGATCATCAGGTGGAAGCCTGATCTCGATGTTTTTACAGACATTGCAATTCCGGCAGAGTTCTTTATGGACACGCTCAAGCGTCAGGCGGTTGTAAATGCGGGTGTAACATTTTGCTTTAGAAACCAGAAAGATGGAAGGTTTGAAACGACGGAGTTCTATTATGGAGATGGAATTCTCGACTATGTCAAAGAACTCAGTGGGGAGGATCCGCTGACTCAGCCGGTGTTTATTGAGACACAGCGGCGAGGTCGCGACCGCGAGGACATGTCTGAATATAAAGTCAAACTTTCGGCGGCATTTTGTTTTTCAAATAAGACAAACATCATAGAATACTACCATAATTCATCATGGCTTGAGCATGGAGGTGCGCCAGAGAAAGCGGCCCGCAGTGCATTTGTGGCAGAGATAGATGCATATCTAAGGAAAAACAATAAGTATCAGAAAAACGAATCAAAAGTTACATTTGCAGATGTTCAAGACTGTCTTATCCTCATAACAAACTGTTTTTCAACGCAAACATCATTTGAAAACCAGACGAAGAAGGCTATTACAAACAAGTTTATCCAGGAAGCGATGAATGAGTTTCTCCGAAGCCAACTTGAGGTTTACTTCATCGAAAACAAAGCCGAAGCAGACAGAATTGCCGAACAGGTGCTCATCAATAAGCGAAGCCGCGAAACTGCCGAAAAAACACGTCTGAATATCAGGAAAAAGCTTTCCGGCAATGTGGATATTACAAGTCGTATTCAAAAGTTTGTCGATTGCAGAACAAAGGACGTTTCGCGCCGTGAAATATATATTGTAGAGGGCGATAGCGCATTAGGAGCATGTAAATTGAGCCGTGATGCCGAGTTTCAGGGGATTATTCCCGTGCGCGGCAAGATTCTCAATTGCTTAAAAGCGGATTATGGCAAGATTTTTGCGAATGAAATCATCACCGATATCATCAAGGTGCTCGGTTGCGGTGTTGAAATACAAAACAAGCATTCAAAGGATTTGAGCGCATTTGATTTAAGTGCCCTACGTTGGAGCAAGGTAATAATTTGCACAGACGCTGATGTTGACGGATTTCAGATACGAACTTTAATTCTTACGATGCTTTACAGATTGGTTCCGACGCTCATAGATGAAGGCTTTGTGTACATTGCCGAATCGCCGCTTTTTGAGATCGAATGCAAAGGCAAGACGCATTTTGCATATTCGGATAGGGAAAAGGCAGCCATAATCAGCAAGTTTGACGGCGCGAAACATACAATAAGCCGTTCAAAGGGTTTGGGTGAGAACGATCCGGAGATGATGTGGCTGACGACTATGAATCCGGAAACAAGGCGGCTGATAAAGGTCATGCAATCAGAAGCGGCTGCCACCGCAGATGCATTTGAGCTGCTGCTGGGGAATAATCTTACCGGTAGGAAAGAATTCATTTCCGAACATGGGTATAAATATTTAGACTTTGCCGATGTTTCATAGGTAGTCAGGAAATCCAACGAAGTATGGTGGAAAATCTGCCAAAAGACAGATGTTTTGGATATATGTCCATACTGCCCAAATTGTAAAATATAAAGTGTAGAGTAATAATGCCAAAGAATAAGAAGCAAGAAAATAATTTAAAAGTGAATAATCCCAATGTCAAAGGTTTGAAGGCAGAGGTTCTTGAGCAGCAAATCACCGAAACGCTTGAGCTAAACTATATGCCTTACGCGATGAGCGTCATCATATCGCGTGCTATTCCGGAAATCGATGGATTTAAACCATCCCACAGAAAAATCTTGTATACAATGTATAAGATGGGACTTATGACCGGGACGAGAACCAAATCAGCAAATATAGTTGGGCAGACAATGCGCCTTAATCCCCACGGTGACACCGCAATATATGATACGCTTGTCCGGCTTTCAAAAGGCTATAGCGCCTTGCTTACTCCATTTGTGGACTCTAAGGGCAATTTTGGAAAGGTGTTTTCGCGTGATATGGCATGTGCCGCCTCACGATATACAGAAGCAAAGCTTGCCCCAATATGCACCGAAATTTTTGGAGATATTGACCGCGATACTGTGGACTTTATTGACAATTACGATAGCACAATGAAGGAGCCGACGCTTCTGCCGACGACGTTTCCGAATGTTCTGGTCAGCGCGAACACAGGTATAGCTGTTGGCATGGCGAGTAACATATGTGGATTCGATCTAAAGGAAGTTTGCGAGACAGCCATTGAGTTCATTTCTGACCCAAATTGCAGTATCTCGCAGACACTAAAAGCCCCTGATTTTCCGACAGGGGGGGAGCTGATCTACAATGCTGCGGAGCTTGAATCAATTTATGAAACCGGGCGCGGAAGTGTTAAGGTTCGTGCATGTTGGCGCTATATAAAGGAAGGTAATTTGATAGAGATTACGGAGATACCGTATTCCACGACCGCAGAGGCGATAATTGACAAGGTCGCCGAGCTAATTAAATCGAACAAATTGCGTGATGTTTCTGATATGCGCGATGAAACCGACCTTTCCGGACTCAAGTTGACGATTGACCTCAAACGTGGTGTTGATCCTGAAAAGCTTATGGCAAAGCTTTTTAAGCAAACTCCGCTAATGGATAGTTTTTCATGTAATTTTAACATCCTCATAGCAGGTGTGCCGAGAGTAATGGGCGTTCGTGAGATTTTGACAGAGTGGACGGCATGGCGTGCGGATTGCGTCAAGAGGAGAGTATATAGCGAACTTCAGCGAAAGAAAGACAAGCTTCACCTGCTACGTGGTTTACAGAAGATTTTATTAGACATAGACAAGGCTATCGCGATAATCCGTGCAACAGAGGAGGAAGCCGAGGTTGTTCCGAACCTGATGATTGGTTTTGGAATAGATGAACGACAGGCTGATTATGTTGCTGAGATAAAGCTCCGTAACATCAACCGTGAGTACATTCTCAAACGTACTGATGAAATCGGCACCCTCGAACGAGAAATCGAAGACCTCGAGGACACATTGAAATCCAAAAGCCGCATTGATTCGATCATAGTCAAGGAGTTAAGAGATGTTATCAAAAAATTTGGAGGGGATCGAAAAACAAAAATAATTTATGAAGATGAGATAGAAACCTTTAATGAGGAAGAGCATATAGAGGACTATACAGTGAATATCTTCCTCTCACGAGAGGGGTATTTCAAGAAGATAACTCCGCTATCACTCAGAATGGGAGGAGATCAGAAATATAAAGATGCCGATGGTGCATTTTTAAGCTTTGAGTCTCAGAACAAAAACGATCTGTTGGTTTTCACAGACAAACAGCAGGTATACAAGACCAGAATGCGCGATTTTGAAGATACAAAGGCGTCAAATTTGGGTACATATTTGCCTACGGCGCTTGAGATGGATGAGGGTGAGAATGTAATTTACATCCTAGATCCAGGAGATTATTCAGCACATGTACTTATCTTCTTTGAAAATGGGAAAGCGGCGAGAATTGAGCTATCCGCTTATGCTACAAAGACCAACAGGAAGAAGCTGACCGGAGCGTATTCTGATAGAAGCCCTGTTTGCGCGATTATGTTGATTGAAAGTGATTTAGAAGTCAGCGTATTTTCATCAGATGGGCGGGCGTTAATCTTCAACACTTCACTGCTTGCTCCTAAAACAACCCGATCAACATTGGGAGTACAGGTAATATCGCTGAAAAAGAATCGTATATTGGATAATGCGCTGCCGCTTGAACAAACGATGATCGCAACGCCGGCACGCTACCGGGTCAGAGCAATTCCGGCAGCCGGGGCGCTACTGAAACCGGAGGATAGAGGTGAAGAGCAGATGAAACTGGACGTTTAAAATACTTAGCGCGTAATGCTTAATATTTAATGTTCGCACAGATGCGGAATTTATAATGATAAGGATGGGATGCCGTTGAAACGCAGGATTATTTTCACAATAATGGTAGTGGCGATAACGATTGTATCCCTAGGCTGTGCTTCAATACTTGAGGAACGTGAGCGAGTGACGGAAAACCCTCATGTGTTTACTGTGGTTGAAAGACCTCCCGAAGCGCAAATCGAAGTATCCAGTTTTGAAGAGCTTAAAGATGCTATCCTTGATCTCATCATTGCTCATGAAACAAGTGGGAGAATGATAGTTTATAGCTTTGACAGTGAGGATGTTCAAGCGGATTTATACCGTGCTATATATGAAATCACTACATATAACCCTATCGCGGTCTTCGCCGTCAATGAAATTATTGCGCAAGCAACTAAAATTGTCGCCTTTTTTGAAGTCGAAGTCAATATTGAGTATAGGCGCACACAACAGCAGGTGGAATCAATAATGTACCTGCCTGAGATGCAGTACTTAAGAGATGAGTTATTGGTGATAATGGGTGACTATCGCGATGAAGCGGTGTTTCGAACAACAATGCAGTTGACAGAGCACGACTTATTAAATCTTATTTCTGAAATATATTATCAAAATCCTCGTAAAATTGTTATGTTGCCGATAGTAGCAATTGAGGTTTTTCCTGAAATAGGTGAAGACAGAATATTTCGTCTCAGTTTCGGACATGCAATGGATGCCGATCTTCTCAGAGAACTCAGTCGTAGCCTTTATCTGGCGGTACGCGGACACATAGCGCATGTGTATGGAGAGACTGATGCGGAGAGATTGCTTTCCCTGGCAGAACACCTTATTGCCTTTGCGGATTTTGATGAGGTGAGAGCAAGAGCGCTTAGTGAGCACGGTGTCCAGAATTTAGCAGCGACTGCATTTGGCGCATTGATAAATTCGAGCGCGATCGGAGAAGGATTTGCAATGGCATTTAAGGCGTTAAGTGATGAGCTCGGGATTTATAACAGAGTAGTCCTTGGATTTATGGATGGGGTACACCATGCTTGGAACATAGTTTATATTGACGGATATTATTACCATATTGACATTGCGATGGGAGATGTGTATGGTATTGAGACAGCATTTTTAAAATCTGATGCGGAATTTATGTTAAATTACGAGTGGGATATGGAAAATACCCCCAGATGTGGTGGTCCGCTTACGTTTTATGACGTGATTGGATCTGACAATTACAACAATTATGAAGTTGACGAAGATGGTACATCTGCAAGTACCGGCAGTGCGCCCCCAATAAGATCTGGCGTTTCATCCCCTGTAAGCCCCGGACAAAACGGCGGGGAAGCTTATGAGGATGAAGATTCTGAGGCTGAGGAGTATGCGGAGTATGAAGAGGCTGAGGAAACAAATGATTACAGTGACGAGGATGAGATCGAGCCGGATGATAACGAGGCTCTGGACTATGAATTTGATCATGTAGATGAGTAATCACGATGAAAGGCAGGGAAATCAAACATGTCAGGAGAGCGCAATTATTTCCGGAAAAGTTTTTTTGGTGGCTTTAATTGCGATGATGTAGTAAAATACATATCCAAGTTAGCTAATGAACGAAATGAGTACCGTAGCGCGAAGGCGGCAGTAGAGGCAGAAGCTAAAGCGCTGGCTGATGAGATTCAACCGCTCAGAATTGATGTTGAAAACGCCAAAAGAGAGATGGAAGAGGAGCGTGAAGCAAAGGTTAAAGCCGAGCTATTATCACAGACTCTTACGGACGAAGCCGAAGCGCTTCGCCAGGAAGTTAAGGAAGCAAGGCTGGAGGCAGAAGAGGAGCGGATTGCAAGGCATAAGGCTGAGCAGGATGTACAAAATCTCACAAGAGACATCGAAACGCTTAGCAGAGAGTTAATCGACGTAAAGTGCGAGGCTGACGAAGGGCGCGTGTTTAAAGCAGAAGCTCTGGAATCTAGGGACAAGGTTGCAAAGCTTGAGGCAATATCAAAGAATTTTGCAGACTTGGAACCGGCGATCGAAAACCTCCGTGAAGCGTTTAATGCATAAATATAACTGAAAATAGTAGAGGAGATGACAGGTATGAAATTCACATTTACAGAGAAAAAAGTCGAAATTAAGGATGAACTGCGTGATTACGCCGAGAAAAAAATCGGCAAACTGGACCGGTTTTTCAAAAATGAGTCGGAGGCATTTGTCACCTTTGCAACGGAGCGCGGACGATACATCGCAGAAGTCACCATCAATAATAACGGAATGTTTCATCGTGTTTCAGAGTCAACAAGCGATATGCAAGCTTCGATAGACTCAGCGGTTGCAGCGATTGAGCGTCAAATCCGCAAACATAAGACAAAGCTTGAAAAGAAGCTGCGGGACGGTGTGCTTGATCGTGAGTATGTGCCTTCAGTGAAACATGAAATGCCTGAAGAGGAAGATAGTGATTTTAAGATTGTTCGGTCAAAGAAATTTCCTGTAAAACCGATGACTCCAGAGGAAGCTGTTCTTCAAATGAACCTGCTGGAGCACGAGTTCTTTGTTTTCAAGAACCAAAATCACGATGATGCTTTTTCAATAGTATACAAACGTAAGCATGGCGACTATGGGCTAATCGAAGCATCGTAGTCGAAATGTAAAGCGAATAAGATGATTTAAGGGAGCCGATTGGCTCCCTTAGTGATTATATGTTCGATCCAATAGATCGTATTTCATTAAGTAATGCGTTGAGATCAAGACCTTGTACCTGTTTAGCGGGTTTTTCAGGTTCGGTAATTATTATCTCGTGAGCTGCTCGCGTACCGGCAATTTGAGTTTCTTCCACTACAGGTTGAACACCCTCAGCGAGCATAGGTTCTTGTATAGGGGCTGTGGGTGTCGTATGGCGCACTACCTGAGCCGGTTCAGCATACACCGGGGGTGGTGGCGCGGGTTGCGCTACCGGAGTCGGTTCTGCATATACCGGGGGCGGTGGTGCGGGCTGTGCTACCGGAGTTGGTTCTGCATATACCGAGGGTGGTGGTGCGGGCTGTGCTACCGGAGTCGGTTCTGCATATACCGGGGGCGGTGGTGCGGGCTGTACTACCGGAGTTGGTTCTATATGTACTGCCGGAGCCGGTGCGGTCTGTTCTATATGCACTTCCGGAGCTGATGTTTTTGCGGCTGCCGGAGCTGGGGCTTTTGGTGATTTTTGGGTTGCTGGTTTTGCTGTTGCAGGAGCACCTGTTTTTTGTTCATCAGCCGCTCCGCCTTGAAGCATATCCGGGTTAACCATGATTACACCCTCAGGTCTGTCTATAAAGAGGATTTTATCTCCTTCTTTAATGTCAAGTCTCCTGCGGATCGAAACCGGAATTGTGATTTGACCTTTGCTGGTAACTTTTGCCATCTCCAAAGCCATTTCCCCCATCTATACTATTTACGCCGTGTTTACGGCGCATTCCTTACACCAATTGTACATTATGCGCCAATAGGTGTCAATAGCAAAAACTTGCGATATGCTGTCATGCTTTACTCAGAATTGCTGTTCACGCAGTTGTGTGTGCGCTTGCGCTCAGAGGCTGCGTTTTTTATTGTAATCACGGAACCTGTGGTGTACAATATCTTCACCGTGTTTTAGCTCAGGGCTAAACAGTAACAAAAAACAGTTGTAGGAGAAAATATATGACATCGGGCGAGAAGAATACCTTAATGAATACTACTTTGTTTCGTGATATAGGAACATCTGAATTTGAAAGTCTTATTGCCTGTCTTTCGCCCCAGATAAAGCATTTTTCAAAAGGCGAAATAGTAATCCTGTCAGGGGATTTTATCAGCCATATTGGTGTTATGCTGACAGGTATTGCAACTGCATACGCCGAACATGTTAGTGGGAACAGGACAATTATGTCTGACCTCGCCCCGCTGAGTGTTTTCGGAGAGATACTTGTAAGTACAAGGACGCACAAAAGTCCAGTCACAGTCTATGCCGAATCTGAGGTAACAGCCGCGTTTGTTGACTATCAAAAGGTATATTCTATGTGCTCAGTTGCGTGTGCAGCTCACAGGACGTTTATCGGAAATCTACTAAAAGCTCTTGCAGACAAATATTTTATTCTTTTTGACAGGATAAACATTTTAAATGAAAAAACCCTCAGAGATCGCATAATGGCATATTTGTATTTGCTCAGCAACAATGGGGATGACATGGTTGTTACGATCCCATACACAAAGACAATGCTTGCGGACTACTTGTTGGCTAACAGGAGCGCTCTTTCCAGAGAACTGCGCAAAATGGAGGATGAAGGCATTATATCCGTAGATGGACGGAAAATAAAGCTTATCAATAATTAAGTCTTGTAAAAAGCAAACAAACGACAAACAGAAGCTATGTGGCTTCTGTTTGTCAAAACTATAAAATGAGGATAATAAAATGAAAAAAATTTGCGACCCTGCACCATTATTCTAGCAAACAGTTGTTAAGGAAACTACAGCAGGTTGTTTCAATTGTATTAAATCACAGGGGAAAATGGATGTTTTATCATTATTTTTTAATGATGGAACATCAAGGGTGATACTTACTATTGATTTACAATAAGGATTAGCTCTTAGAACGAGTGCTGAATATCTTGTAAATCTCTCCGACAACAAGCTGCAGCAAGGACAAGCCAATCATGATTATCCAGTGCAAACCGCTTAGTCCGGTTCTCACGTCAAACACTTCGGCAACTGGAGGGACGAGCGCCACAAAGAGCGTAAAGAGAATCGTTCCGATAGCAGCGAAGAGTAAACCTTTATTTGAAAACAAATTAACCTTGAATATTGACCTGTCGCTACGAACGTTAAAAATGTTGATGACCGAAGCCCACGAGAGCACAACAAATGCCATGCTGATGCCGATGTCATAATGTGCGCCAACATGATTTGACAAAAATCCTGAAGGGGCGGGAATCACATATGAACCCAACAAAAATGCACCCAAAGTCAAAATGGAAAAGCTAACAGCACCGCGCGCGATTTTTGAGCCAAGCCCGGCGGAAAAAATGCCTGAGCCTTTTTTCAAAGGCTTGCGCTTCATAACACCAAGCTCCGGTTCTTCAAAAGCTAAGAAGAAGCCAGGGATTCCGTCAGAAACAACATTTATAAGCAAAATCTGCAATGCAAGCAGGGGAGACACGCCTACGAAAAGCATACCAGCGAGCAATATGAAGATCTCTGCGAAGTTAACACTCAACAGAAATGCAATAGCTTTGCGGATATTATCATATGCGGTACGTCCAACCGATATAGCATCGACTATCGTTGCAAAATTGTCATCGGTGATTACCATATCGGCAGCATTTTTGGAAACCTCAGTACCTGATATGCCCATCGCGACGCCAACGTCTGCTGCTTTAAGCGCGGGAGCGTCATTGACACCGTCGCCTGTCATGGCAACAACTTCACCATGCGCAGTCCAAGCCTGCACGATTCTGGTCTTATCTTCGGGGCTAACCCGCGCATAAACAGAGATATTGCGAACTTGGTTGTGCAGCTCCTCATCTGACATAGATGCAAGTTCTGATCCTGCAACAGACCTGTCCCCATCCTCCATGATTCCAATTTCTTTTGCGATTGCAGTTGCTGTTCCGAGGTGATCTCCGGTGATCATTACTGTTTTGATTCCGGCTTCCCTTGCGATTGCGACTGCTTCCGAGCTTTCCGGTCTTGGTGGGTCGATCATACCAACCATGCCACGGAACTCATGATCGCATTCCAGCGCTTCAATGCTCAAGTCGGTCGGCATTGTATTATACTTCTTTATCGAAACCGCAATAACGCGTAGAGCTTTGTCGGTGTATGAATCGTGAATTTCTGTTGCCCTTTTTTTGAGTTCTGGATCCCATTTGACAGGGATTCTATCAAATGCCCCTTTTGTAACGGCAATATAACCATCCTCTGTCCGGTGGATAGTTGTCATACGTTTGCGTCCGGAATCAAAAGGCAGTTCGTAAACTCTTGGATAATCCCTTTCAGCCTGTACTCTGTCCAAGTTTAGGTCATGCAGTAGACGGATGATAGCAATTTCGGTCGGGTCGCCGATTACATGCTCTTCGTCGTCATCGCCAAATGCTTCAATTGTAGCATTGCTGCAAGATGACAGAAGTTCTACGAGCATTCTTTGATCTACATTGAATTCCTCTTTGTTCTTAACAGAAACAGGATCATGTCTTACATGCCATAGTTGCATAATGCGCATTTTATTCTGTGTTAGTGTGCCGGTTTTATCTGAGCAGATAACCGATGTATTGCCGATTGTTTCAACAGCCGGTATACGGCGAATAATCGTATTTCTCGTGACCATGTTATATACACCGTATGAAAGCACCATGGTGACGATGATTGGCAATGTTTCGGGAACAGCGGCGACGCCCAGAGCTACTGCCAGAATGAGGATGTCCAAGAATTCGCGAGGATAACCTGTTAATGGATCTATAGAATGCAGAAGATATCCGAAAACTATCATCAACACACCTGCAGCAAGAGCAAGGATAGATATCCTTTTCGCCAATTGTTTCAGCCTGAGCTGCAGAGGCGTTTTAAGCTTCTGCGTAGTGTTAAGCAGTTGGGCGATTCGACCCATTTCTGTTTCCATGGCAGTTTCGACGACTACTGCTTTTGCGCCACCACCTGTCACCAGACAGCCGGAATATACCATGTTAATTCTGTCACCAAGCGGGACCGACTCCGCAATGACAGCGTCCGGGTCTTTCTCAACCGGCTGACTCTCGCCGGTCAATGCTGCTTCATCCACTTGGAGGCTGCTGGCTTCCAGCAATCTTGCATCTGCTGTAATAACATCTCCGGCAGCCAGCTCTACGATGTCTCCCGGCACTAACTGGTTTGCGTCAGTGATTTGCTTAACCCCATCGCGTAAAACGGTGGTTTTAAAAGAGTTCATTCTTTTAAGAGCTTCCAGTGCTCTTTCAGCTTTGCTTTCTTGATATATTCCTAAACAGACGTTTATTATTACGATGGACAAGATTACGATGACCTTTGGCCATCCGCTGCCAATGGTGTCAGGCGGGTTGAAAATCGCCATATATCCGGCAATAAGGGCTGCCGCGATAAGGATCAAGGTCGGTATCTCGGCAAGATGATGCAAGACTTTCCGCATCAAAGTTTCCTTCTTGTCTTCTTCGAACTCATTAAGCCCATATTTACCGGTTCGTTTTACCACCTCGTCGTTGCTCAAACCCACTGAAGGATCAACATCAAGCTTCTGAAGAACGTCGTTAATGCTTTCTTTTACCCACAGCATTGACCACACCTCCTCACGAATAAAGCAAATTTGGGCTTCAAATTATGGTTATCATTTTTTATCATATATATATCTCCTCGCAACATCTCAATTATATAACACCACATTCAGCGAAAAAATGCAAGAAAAAATGACTTGATAGTAAAAACAGGGCTCCTATATTTAATCATTATTCCTGACATCCTATATAATGTCCTGCCACGATAGCACCACGGCAATACATGTGAGGATGATAAACAATGATACGAGGATCACACCCATACTAACTCTTGATGCTTTTACATCAGACATAATGGGTGCAGGTATTAATCTTGATTTCCCAAGTGCCCTCCTTATAGGTTTATACAACAACATAGCTATCGCGGCATTAAGTGCGCCTTTAATGAGATTAAATGGCAGAAAGCCCGGAATCAACATAGCTTCAACCACCGGTCGTGGAAGCCCAAGAAGTATTGGTGTTAGAGCATAGTTCCAAAGCAGCATTACTATGGTTGTAACCACAATGGCGACAATGAGTCCGACTGTTGCTCCGGTGAGCGTGTGCCATTTTTTATATATCACGGATGCTGTACAGGCGAAAGCGGTTGAGGCGATAAAATTCATTGGGATACCAATTGGACCCATAACACTGGTTGTAAATCCTTCCAGAATCGCTATCACAGCCGCCATAGCAAGCGGTGCGAGTGGTCCGAATAAAAAGCCCGCTATCACAAGGACAACATCTTTTGGTTCATATCCTAAAAAACCTACAGCTGGAACAAGCGGGATTCTTATGAGTGATGCCAGTACAAATGCGATTGCGCTGAGCATCGCGAGCACCACTATTGTTTTTACGTCCATTTTCTTCTTTTTGTTCATATGAGTCCTCCAATAAAAAATATACAACCGAAAAGCTTGCGCCCCTCAGTTGTATACATAAAGCTATAGATAATTCGTGAAAATCACGATATTTCCACATCTTCTCCCATCCAGACTCTGACT